>LUML01000034.1_pt1 | contig 53245 bp, 106 predicted proteins | sample 729661 | NCBI WGS metagenome assembly LUML01 (sample SAMN03860264, study PRJNA289734) | marine metagenome | biome: seawater column; feature: ocean; material: water; isolation source: Red Sea water column Station 22 - depth 10m | place: Saudi Arabia: Red Sea | collected 2011-10-15 | depth 100 m | reverse complement strand
GGAACAACATTCCCGAGCAGCACGAACTCAACAAGTATATTATTCAAGTTTGTCGTGAGTTTGATGTTGATCTTATCTCTACTGCTGATAGCCACTATCCTAATCCTGATGCATGGAAAGACCGCGAGCTTTATAAACGCATTGGGTGGTTAGGAAAAGGAGGGCTTCCTTCTTATATGTCCGCTGAACTTCCGTCTGGTGTAGACGAGATTGGGTATGAGCTTTATCCTAAAAATGGCCAACAGATGTGGGACAGTTATATTAAATATTCTGATCTCCTTGGTGAAGAGTATGATGACGATCTTGTGATGGATTCGATTACAAGAACCCATCAGATTGCACATGACAGAATTGAAAAATTTATGCCAGATAACGAAGTTAGGCTGCCAAAATTTATTGTTCCAGAAGGAGAGCAGGATATCCATGTACTGACTAGAAACTGCTTAAAGGGATTTAAGGAGCGTTCGCTAGATACAAATGAGGAATATGTTTCTAGGCTAAAGGAAGAGTTAGAAGTCATTCGAGATAGGGGCTTTGCCAAATACTTTCTTACAATGCAGGCGGTAGCAGATAAAGCCAACACAGTTCAATTAACTGGCCCTGGCCGCGGATCTGCCGCAGGGTCTCTGGTCGCATACGTTCTTAATATTACCCAGATCGATCCTATAAAATACGGACTTTTGTTTTCCAGATTTCTGAGGAAAGATGCGGTTGATTATCCAGATATCGATTACGATGTTGCAAGTCCAATGGAACTCAAGGAGATGCTCATTGATGAATGGGGTGATGATACAGTCGTTCCAATTTCCAACTATAACACTCTCCAACTTAGGTCTTTGGTCAAGGATGTTTCTAAATTTTATGATATTCCCTTTACGGAAGTAAACAATGTTACTGGAAAAATGATATCCGAAGCCACACCGCTAGCCAAGAAAGCAAATGGAATTAAGACCGGTGTCTATACTCCAACTTTTGAAGAAGTTATGGAATATTCAGATACTTTGAAGAAATTTCTTGATAAATACCCCCATGTAAAGACTCACATTGAAGCGTTGCTGGGGCAGGTCCGTTCTGTGTCGCGACATGCCGGCGGCGTTGTTATTGGAGAGAACCTAGATAAATGGATGCCGCTTATTAATAGCCGCGGCGTCAGACAAACACCATGGAGCGAAGGTCAAAACGTTCGGCATTTGGAGCCTCTGGGGTTCATCAAATTTGATATTCTTGGCCTAGCTTCGTTGAGGATGATCGAAGGGTGCATCAGACATGTTCTGAAAAGACACCACAACAATCCTGATCCGACGTTTGAAGATGTCAAGGCGTTTTATGATAAGAACCTGCATCCGGATAAAATCAACTTGAACGATCAAGAAGTTTACAAGAACATCTTTCATAAAGGCAAGTGGGCAGGCATATTTCAGTTCACGGAGCGCGGAGCACAAGATTTTTGCAGAAGGGCCAAGCCGAAGAACATAATTGATATTTCTGCTATTACATCCATTTACCGGCCCGGGCCACTAGGTGCTAATGTTGATCAAACTTATGTGGAAGCCAAAAAATCTCCGTCTGGCGTTAAATATCTGAATGATATCGTGAAAGAAACTACAAAAGAAACATATGGGTTCTTGATTTTTCAAGAACAAATCGCTCTTTTGGCTCATCGACTGGGGGATAATATCTCTCTTGATGAAGGAAACACTCTTCGAAAATTATTAACAAAGAAAGGAACAGGAGATCATGAAAAGAAAAAGCTCAAAATCTACAACAAGTTCGTCAAAGGTTGTATTTCTAAAGGGTTATCACAAGGAAACGCAGAAAGACTTTGGCAAACATTCGAATATTTCTCGGGGTATGGTTTTAATAAGTCCCACGCTGTTAGCTACAGCATTCTTAGCTATCAGTGTGCCTATCTTTTTAATTACTATCCCTCTGAGTGGATGGCGGCATTTCTCGACAAAGAACCAGAATCAAGAAAAGAGCGAGCTATTAGCACTGCTAAATCAATGGGATTCCAAATCGAGCCTTTAAATGTTAATACGTCCGGGACAGTATGGGAAATTTCCAAAGATGGAAAAACGCTCATTCAACCCCTCACTTCGATTAAAGGACTTGGAGAAGCCGCGATTGAGCAGATATTAGATAATCGACCATTCGAATGTGTTGAAGACTTTTTGTTTAATGAAGATATTACTTATAGTAAATTGAATAAAAAGGCCTTGGACGTTCTTGTTCGTTCCGGAGCAGCAGATGACTTGGCGGATGATCGCTTCACTGGCTTGAAACATTTCTGGTCAGCAACAGTGGTTGATCGACCCAAGAATCAAAAAAAATTGATAGAAAATATCGAGCTTTATGAACCAGAAGGCGATTTTTCGATTGACGAAGTAGTCGCACATAAGTCTGATCTTACGGGGGTTTTTCCCATGCATCTCGTCGTTGCAGAGGAAGTTCAAGATGGATTGAAGACAAAGGGCGTCCCTCCAATATCAGAATATGATCGCGATTTGGAATTAGTCTGGTTTGTTCCTAGGGAGGTTATTGTTAAGAAGACGAAAAACGGAAAAAAATATTGGATCTTAAAAGTTATCGATAGTAATAGTACACTTACATCTGTAAAATGTTGGGGAATACGAGATACGGATAGAATCAAGCTGAATAAACCCTACATGGCGAAACTAGACTATGACGAACAGTGGGGCTTCAGCACAAGAAGCATATATTATAACTTAAAACTAATAGGATAAAAAAATGAATATAAATGTATACAAAGTTAGGCCCGATGCAAAACTTCCATACCGGGCCCACCCAGAAGATGCCGGCATGGATATCTTTTATTGTCCAGATACTGGAACAAATAATTCTTGTGTTTGGGAGAATGGAAAATTTAGGATACCTCCAACAGAAAATTGTCTGATCCCTACAGGGGTAAAAATTGAGGTCCCAGAGGGCTACATGCTAGAGATCAAAAATAAGTCTGGCATTGCTAGCAAGAGGCAGCTGTTAGTTGGAGCATGCGTCGTTGATCCTGGTTACACAGGGGAAATATTTGTGAATTTGCACAACATAGGGAGGTCCACACAAGAGATCGAGCCGGGCCAGAAGATTGCACAAGCAGTACTTGTTCCTGTGATTGCTTGTGGGATAAATGAGGTGAAGTATGATTTGGCTGATAAGGAAACTTCAAGAGGTTCTGGCGGCTTTGGTTCTACGGGACAATGGTAAAAAAATGAGCGAAGAAGAAGAATTCTTTGGACTGACAAAGAATTTTAAATTAAAAGAATTTAGATGCAGAGATGGGTCCGATGTTCCAGAAGACCTGATGGGTAATGTCAGGCTATTGGCAGAAAATCTGCAAGTACTAAGAGATCACATAGGAAAGCCCATAAGGATTATAAGCGGCTATAGATCTAAAAAATATAACACTAAAATAAATGGCGCAAAAAGATCTCAACATATGCTTGCAAAAGCGGCAGATATTAAGATTTCAGGAATGGCCCCTAAAGAAGTGAGAGAAACAATACTTGAGTTAATCCAAGAAGGCAAAATGCATTCTGGGGGAGTTGGCATATATACAACCTTTGTTCACTACGATGTAAGAGGTTGGAATGCCAGATGGAAGGGCTCGGGAGTAAAGGATGATATAAAATGAGTAAATTTGAAAGAAAATTAAGAAGACAACAGGCCAAAGAGAAAAAGAAAGCGGCCGAAAAAGAAATGGCACAAAAAACCGCACTATTTGGAAAACTTCCAGATCATTGTCTTGCTTGCGAGGCACCCTTCGATAAAAAAAACAAGGAGATGGTTATGAGTTGGAGCGTTACAGTGAGAGAGGCTGAAAAGAAGGTCAATCTATATTGCCCAAGGTGTTGGGATTTAGCGATGAAACTAACACAACAAGTTTTAGAGGAGAAAGACAATGGTGACAATTAATTCCACGGGCGAAATAGAGTCGCACCCAAGAGAATTGCTGAGTTTCGAAGATGTGCTTCTGCAGCCTCAATACTCGGACATTAGAAGCAGAGGAGAAATATCAATTGGAAATGGACTGTCTCCCTTGCCAATTATATCAAGTCCAATGGATACGGTTACAGAGCTTGATATGGCCGTGGCTTTAGGAAAACTAGGGGGCATTGGAATCGTACATAGATATAATTCAATCGAAGATCAGGCAAACATTATTGGAAGATTGGAAATGGATCCGGACGTCTGGGTGCCAGCCGCGGCAGTCGGCATTACTGGTGATTATTTAGAAAGGTCGCAGGAGTTAGTTTCTCGTGGCGCAGAACTTTTGTGTATCGACGTCGCCCATGGACACCATATACTTGTGAAAGAGGCTCTCCATGATATAAGAAAGTCTGTTGGCCACAAGGTACATATCATGGCTGGAAATGTGGCAACCTTCGAAGCATTTAATGATTTAGCTGATTGGGGCGCCGATAGCGTCAGGGTTGGGATCGGAGGAGGCTCTATTTGTAGCACAAGAATTCAAACCGGACATGGCATGCCAACTTTACAATCTGTAATTGATTGTGCAAAGAGCGATAGAGACGCTATTCTAATCGCAGATGGCGGAATTAAAAATAGCGGAGATATGGTAAAAGCTCTTGCTGCTGGCGCCGATGCGGTTATGGTTGGGTCGCTTCTTGCGGGTACCGATGAAGCTCCCGGAGAAATCGTCGAGACTTCCAACGGAAAACATAAAACCTACAGAGGGATGGCCAGTAAAGATGCTCAAATAGACTGGCGAGGAAAGGTTTCATCTTCAGAGGGCATCTCGACAATGATTCCATACAAGGGCCGTGTCGAGAATATAGTTGAAGACTTGGCCAAGGGTATCAGAAGTGGATTCTCATATACCGGCGCCAGAAATTTAATGGAATTCCAGGCCCTAGCTAAATTTGTCAAGCAAACGTTGGCCGGCCAGATAGAGAGTTCAACACACATTTTGAGGAGATAAGATGGATCAGCCCAATTACGGAAAAGATAGGAAGAAGATATGCTTTGATAGCATAGACAAATTTCATGCCGATTTGAGGGTTCGCCTCCATTATGACGGGCTAAAACAATATGAGTTTTTTAATCTGCTAGTAAAATCTTATTTGGAGAAAGAAGAAAACATCATGAATTTAATTCTGGATTATAAAGAGAAAAAACAAAAACACTCACAAAAGAAAAGAAAAAGATCCAAAGAATTAATTGAAAAAGGGAGAGAAACAGAAGATATATTCGCTCTCGACTCTAGCGAGATCGAGAGCATATTTGATTTAATAGAAAAGGAGAATTCAGATATATGAGTTGGGATAAGAGACACTCTTCTTTTGAAGAGCCAAAGAAAAATAGTGAATTACGAGAATGCTGCGCGGCATGCGTTGACAACGATGTGTCATGCCCTATAAAGGAATGCAAGAATTGGATAGACTATGAAGACGATTTAAATTGCTGTTTAATTTCAATAGAAAAAAATGGAAGGATGACACTCAGAGAAATCGCAGATAGGTTAAAAGTAAGTTTTGTGAGAGTTAAGCAAATTCAAGACAAAGGCTTAAAAAAACTCTCTAAATTAAGAAATAAGACGATTTTAAAAACTTTTGAATAATTTAAGGGGGTTTTTAACGTTTAGAGCACTATTTATTTACGTAAAATGTTCTTGAACAAAACTAGGAGAAATACACATGAGCAACAAAAAAGACAATTTACTCAATGAAAATGCGGTACGTCGCTTTATGAAGCTGGCATCCATCGGCACACTTTCAGAGACTTTTGTGGCAAATAACGTCCAAGAAGACGTCGCTGAAGAGATCGAAGAATCCGAAACTGCCGAAGAGGTTACTGAAGAGGTTACTGAAGAAGTCACCGAAGAGGTTACCGAAGGCACCACTGAAGAGATCGAAGAGTCCGCAACTGAGGAACTTGAAGAGACAACCACTGAAGAGATTACTGATGAGGGCATGGGAGCATATGCTCGCGACGATGAGCCCCTTGATGAGCCTCTTGATGAGCCTCTTGATGAGCCCCTTGAGGAACCAGCGGAAGAACCACTGGATGCACCAGAAGAAGAGGTGGAAGCTTCGGTTACTGTACCGGAAGCCGACGTCGAGGCATTGCGAACAGCAAGAGATGTTTTGGATCAGATTCTGGGAGCTTCCGACGCCGGCGCCGAAGAGCCGCTGGAAGAGCCAATGGACGAGCCACTTGAGGATGAGCCAATGGAAGAACCAATGGACGAGCCCCTTGAGGATGAACCACTTGAGGAGACTGAAGATGATAGATTTATCGCAGAGGTCGCCAAGAAAGTCGCCGCTAAGATGGCTGCATCTAAAAATCAAGATGATATTGCCGATAGTTTAGCAGAGCGTATTATGAAGAGATTATCCTCTAAAAAAGATAAATAATTGCTTAATGTGTTACTTTTAAGAATAGCGCCCTCGTGGCGCTATTTTTTTGTTTAATTTTTATCGTAGGTATGGTATAATAAATTTTTAATACAAGAGGCGACATTGTTAGAAGAACATGGTTTAACTGAACTCGTGTGGTTTTTCGCCGGCGTCATGACTTATAGGACGCTGGCAGTACTCTTTGCCTATACTCATATGGCACTGTTTTTGGAAGAAATAAATCAACAAAGTTTAAAATTGTTGGGTGTGATTTCTGAAGATGTTGCATTTACCAGAAGTCTAAAGTATTTAAATCTTGCAGATTCTGGATTAACAGAAGACGAAATAGAGAAAATAAAAGAAGTCGACGAAAAAACATTTGAAACTTGGAAAAACGCAACTATTTATCATATGATATCAGCATGGCCCAGGCCCTATAGAAAAATGATAAAATTCAGTAACTGGGCAGAGGCTATGGATGAGTTGACGAGAATATATAAAAAAAATAGCAAAAAGTAAAGGAATAAGATGTCACCAATTAGAAGCTCAATAAATAAGGCCAAGCCTCTAGCCTCTGGCAAGGGAAAAAAGAAAAAACAAAAGCCAGAGCCGGAAGTTGAGGAGGCCGCTTCGGAACAAGAAGAAGAAATTCTTCAAGAATTGTTAGCCGCAGCGGCAAACCAACAAGACGCCGGCCCAAAATTTCGAAGCATAAGTCTTTATGGCAACATTGACGAAGAGATAGCAAATGATGTTGTGTTTTCTATGATGGCGCTGAAAGAATACGGAAAAAGAGAATATCTCGATGGGGATCCGAATGATCTTGAAAACGCAAAAATAGTGACTCTCTATGAGCCTTTTGATTTAACAATTTCTACTTTTGGAGGATCTGCTGCTGATATGTTTGCCATATACGACACCATGAGAATGGTCAGAGAAGTTTGCGATATCAATACCCTTGGATTAGGAAAAGTAATGTCGGCAGGAGTTCTTCTTCTTGCAGCAGGAACCAAGGGAAAACGAAGGATAGGTAAAAACTGCAGAGTTATGATCCACAGTGTCGTTGGAGGTTCCGCTGGTCAACTCCATGACTTGGAGAACGAGATGGAAGAAATGAGATGGATCCAGGAAAAACATATTGAATGTCTTGTTCAGGAAACAGACATGACCCGAGCTTACCTAAAAAAGCTTTTAAACAGAAAGGTGAATGTTTATCTAACCGCTGAAGAAGCGGTAGAGTTAGGAATCGCAGACGAGGTGGTTTAAATGCCAATAAGTGACAAGAATTTTTATAATCTGTCATCATCAGAAAAGTTTGGGTGGGATCCATCCTGGTTTTGCTGTGAAGACTTCGATGACACACTAGTTAATAACGTGATAGAGTTCCAGCGCGCTCATGGTCTTGATGATGATGGGCTAGTCGGACCAGCAACATTTACCAGAGCGATGACTGAGAGAGAAGCAAAATTCGAACTGGCCATGATGGCGCTTGAGGAGAAATCCGAAGGCGCACAGAAATATATTGCATGTAACAGCGAGAGGGTTCCCATTGATTGGGATAAGGTCGTCGGCTTGCATGCTAAAGATTCCTTGAGATTACCACATTCAAACTTCAAAAACTATCATCAGAAGGTTAGAAAGCCACAGATGATTGTTACGCACTGGGATGCATGCTTGTCGGCAAAATCTTGCCATAGGGTACTAAAGAAAAGAGGGATCTCATCTCATTTTGCTATTGATAACGACGGCACCATATATCAAATGGTCGACACCCAAGATATCGCTTGGCATGCCCCGCCCGTCAATGAGTTATCGATTGGCATCGACATCAGCAACGCTTACTATACAAAGTATCAGAGATGGTATAGAAAGAAATTTGGAAACAGGCCCATGCTGGAAGATTCAGTCGTTCATGGCGTAAGTCTTGGACCACATCTCGGATATTACCCTGTTCAAATCGAGGCCTATAAAGCTTTGGTGTCGGCCCTGAGTAAACATTATGATATTCCTCTTGAGTGCCCAACTAATGATGACGGAACTTTATTAACGAAAGTCAAGAGTTCTATCAAGAGTTTCAGTGGCACTGTTTGTCATTATCACATATCAAGAAAAAAGATTGACTGCGCGGGCCTGGATCTTGTTAACATTCTTAAGGAAATTAAGGATTCTGGAGACTAATTAAGGTCATGGACATATTTGAAAAAGCAATCAATGAACATTTTGAAAGAAACAAAAACAAATTAAGTTTTTCGAAACTTATTGAAGTAGTGGAGTCTGAACTTAAAACACTTGAATCAATTGTTCCTGATGCAGGGGAATTAATTTCGGAAGCGAAACAACAAACAATAACAATCGATGTCATTCCATCAATCCCGGTCTCGGAGCTTGGTTGGTCAGACGTCCGCACGACAGAAAAAGGATCCCAGGTCGACGGCCCACAAAGACAAGCCCTAATTAATTATTTGAATAATATTAAGGGATCAAGCCTCCAGGAAAAATTAAATTCTCTCAATCAATTTTATTCAGAGGGGCTAAAATTACCAGGAAATACTTCTCCAGCCACAAAGGTGTCAAAAATTTTGTCTTATTTGGTATTTTATAAGACGCTTACATCTATAATTCAAAATTTTAATGCCTCTTCTGCTGGATTCTCTTTCGAATCTTTCCTTGGTGCGATGCTTAATGGTAAGCAGGTACCAACGGGCGAAGGAACGATTGCTGACCTTATTGCTGGAGATGGAACTCCAATCAGTCTAAAGTTATATTCTGAGTCTTCCGTCGAAGTCGGTGGAAGCTTTACAGATCTAGTTGGTGACCTGACAAAAGACCCAAGATACATGCAGTATATTGTTTGCATGAAAGACTTAGAAGGAAGAGGTTTGGAACAACAAGGAGCGATCTCTTGGTATAGATTTAACTTTACTCTTGACAATGTGGCAAATATAATATCACAATCGAAAGATGAATCGTCCAGATGTATACAGTTGCCAGTTTCTTGGATGGAGGCTATCCAAGCCGGAAGTTCTGATTATGATGTGGAGTCGGTTTTACCATCCGGCGACAAAGCACCCTCTCCCGAAGAGGTAGAGACTATATTTGTCGATAATGTTAATACTTTGATTAATAAGACCAAGGGCCTTGAAATGAACGCTCAAGAAATAGAGAATTTGGTGAACACAATAGATTTTGCAAATAATGATGGAATGTTTCTCACTGTTAAACGCGGTGACCGAAATCTGGGAGTGGTCCGTGGTCTATCAGCCATGGCAAAAAATTCTATTAGAGACTCGATCTATAATACGGGCATTGTACCGGACGCCAAAAACAAACTGGATCCACGCATCAAGGCGCTTACTAACATTGTACATGGATCCAATGAGGCAATTAGAAAGGAGTTTACTGCAAAGAGAATCAAGTCTAAGAGGGTTGCAGCTTTGAAAGAAATGAAGTGGGCATCTATCGAGGACTCTGTGAATTTTTATAATGCTCTCTCACCAGAGCAAAAGATGTCCGCACTAAGGAATTCGCAAGGGTTTCTAAAAACATATCAATTTTCTCTGAATCGTGGCCACGTATATAATATTCAAAAATTTGCAGGAGACAAGGCCTCAAACTTATTTGATGAAGGTCAGTCAAGCGTAAAAATTGGAGTGACCAACGTCGGCCAAAAATATATTCAGGAAATGCTTGATAGGGTTGTCGCAGAGATTAACGATTCTGTATTCGTAATCGTCGAGAATCTTAAAGTGCTGACTTCAAGTTTGAATTCTTATTTTGCTGGTGGTTTGAAGAAAGATTCGGACGCCGTTAATGCAATTAACGCCTCGAACACGATTGAGGGAAAAACAGAAGAACTTCGCCCTGATGAAAAATAACCCTTTACTTTTTTGAAAAAAGTGTTATAATGTTTACACACACAATCGAGGTTTAAATGACAAAACATTATTGTTCGAAAGTCGAGCTTCAGGAGAAGATCCTGGCAGGCGTTAATAAATTAGCAGATAACGTGGCAAGTACGCTAGGTCCCCGAGGCCGCAATGTTATATTGGCTGCAAAGACGGGGAACCCTATTGTCACAAAAGACGGGGTAACTGTTGCTAACTTTGTTAAGTTGGATGATCCGATTGAAAATGTTGGCGCCCAAATTATAAAACAGGCTGCAGCAGAAACAAACTCCGCTGCAGGAGATGGAACTACGACATCAACGGTTCTCGCGAGAGCACTCTTCAGAGAAGCACAGAAATATCTTGCAACAGGGGCCTCTCCTGTTGAAATGAAAAGGGGTATGGATAAGGCCTTGACATGTGTGCTAGCAAACTTAGATGAGCTTTCAAGCCCGATATCAAGCCAGGACGACATTGAGCACATTGCCACTATTTCAGCTAATGGTGATAAAACAATAGGGAAAATTGTTGCAACCGCAGTAGATTCTGTCGGAAAGGACGGTGCCATCACGGTGGAGGAGGCGAGGTCTTTAGAAACTAGCCTTGATTTAGTGGAAGGTTTTAGATTTGATTCGGGATATATTTCTCCGCAGTTTATAACCGACGACCGCCGGTCAGCGGCAAAATACGACGACCCATATATTCTGGTGTGTGACTCACAAATAGAAGTTGTTGACGAGATTCTCCCAGTTCTTGAAATTGTTGCCCGGGCCGGAAAGCCACTGGTCATTGTTGCTGACAACGTTGAAGGTCAAGCATTGGCAGCTTTAATTATGAATGCAGTCAGGGGAACGATGAAGATTGCTGCAATAAAGGCACCCCGATATGGAGAGGAACGCAGAGGGATAATGAGAGATCTTGCAACGTCCGTTGGAGCAAATTATATAACCAGAGAATCAGGCAAAGGACTACAGCAAGTAACTTTGGAAGACCTAGGAACAGCAAAAACAATTGAAATAGCAAAGTTCAATACTACGGTCGTGGGAGGAAATGGCGACCTTGAACAAGTCGAAAAAAGGATATCAATGCTCAAGGCTGATCTTGAATCGATTGATGACTTATATGAATGTGAGAGGATTCAGGAAAGAATTACGAGACTGGCCAGCGGTGTCGCCATTATTCATGTTGGCGGATCCACAGAGGTCGAAATGATTGAAAAAAGACACCGCATAGAAGATGCACTTGAAGCAGTTAGATCAGCCCAGTTAGAAGGCGTTGTTCCTGGCGGAGGTGTTGCACTAATTGCCGCAACTAAGTCTTTGGAGGTCGAGACTGATAACGATGACCAAGCTCTTGGAGTGAGGGTTGTTGCGGAGTCAATTAAGGAACCCATTAGGCAGATGTCTTTAAATGCGGGCGAATCCCCGGACCTAGTAATCGCCCAGGTTTTGTCAGCAGATGACGGCTTTGGATGGGATTTTTCAACTTCGACCGTGGTTGATATGACAAAGAATGGTATAATCGATCCCACGAAAGTTACAAAAACTGCACTAAAAAATGCAGTGTCTGTCTCTTCTACTCTTATTAATACTAATTATGCTATCATCGATAACGAATGATATGACTATTTATTATTGGAGCGACAGATACCATGAACCTAGACCCAACAGCATTGATTGAACTTAATGGAAAACTGGAGAGAATGATGGATTCTCTTGATGCCATGAAAGAGAAGCAAGAAGAAATGGCCACAGGAATATCCAGAATCAAGGAAGCGGTATATAATCCAGATGAAGGGGTTTATGCGAGGATAAAAGAATGCGAAGCACAAATAAAAGAGCTTGAGAATTGGAAAAGTGTTCATTCTCGTCTTATATGGATCGTTGTTACTTCTCTGGCTGGACTAGCGGTTGCGTCAGCTTACGCTAATATAGTGGCAGGTTAGAATGAATGATGATTTTTTTAAAGGATTCGAAGAATTAGAGCAAGAGGAAGTAGTAGATTCTGATGTTCTGAAAAGAATCAATACTCTCTTAAAATTTAAAGGAATAGATTCACATGATGAATCATCCCTGGAATCCTTAAAAGAATTTTATAAATCTAACAATACCTTGACATTGAGACAATTTAACACGCTGTCTCAATTGGAAAACAAAATATCTATAGACGCCCAAGAAAAATACGAGAAATGGTGCTCGGAATACACAGAAGAAAAGAAAATCAAAGCAATTATTTGTGCTAAATATTACAGAGCAAATCCACCATATTTTTCATCAGTTATAGATAAAATATTACTTGAGGAGGATTATATTCCAACAGAATCCAAGTGGAAGTCACTTTGTGAAAATAGATATGCTGCTAAGGTTCTGGAAGCAACGTTTTCCGAACCATTATATGAGATAGGTTCAATGGTAGAAGGAAGAAAAAACGCTATATTTGATATTATATTAATGGAGAAAAGATCATGCCAAGAGTTACAATAAGATATACAGCGGACCTGGAAGAGGTGCCATCTATCACATCGGGATTATTCGAAGAAGCCGTAGAGGCTTTAAAAGCAGCAGTTGAGCTGGTTGAACAATGTTCTCGGAATTCAGAGAATAGGGCCAGGGTAGATATAATTTTAGAGGCCGTCGAATCGGCTCGCGAGGTCTTGATCAAGGCCGATCAGTCGATGTCTGATGCTACAGATCTTCTTTCAGGGTACGAATCTGCAAAAAGAAGCCTGGAGGCCGCGGAAGAACAAGAGGTGCCCCCAACGGCACACACGCCGCCAGTTCCAACGCCGAGTTCTGCAAGCGAAGAGGATGAATAGTGTATTCAATATCTCAAGGACAGCTGGCATTTTTGCCATCAGATTCGATGCTGGTGCAATTTAACGGCGAACAGGACGATTGGGTATCTTCTTGGAAAAGATTGAAAGAACCTCTTACGGTTCTGGTGCTGGCCAGAGAAGAGGATACTCCATATTGTAAGATCTTATATAATGGAGAGCCCTGGCTAGCTAGAAATCAGGATCTTTATCCAGTATAGGAGGTTATATGATAAAGTTAGTTGAAATTTACGAAACGACAAACCCCCATTCCAACAGCACGAAAAAAGGGTTTTCCTTAAGAGAGACTTTCATCAATCCAAATCATGTTGTTTGTGTGAGGGAAGATTTTTCTCTTAAAAAAAAGATGGAAGATGGAGAGTTGTTGGAAGATCTTGATAAAAGACAAAGGTTTTCAAAAATATATATGGACCGTGGGCACACAGGCATTGATATGACAGTTGTTGGGTCGCCGGAACAAATTTACGATACAATTAACACTAGAAGAATGTTGAGGGGTTAATGAGCAGCAAGTCTTCGAAATACCTGTCTATGGAATTTGTTATGGAACAGGCCCAAAGGACCGGTATTTTAAAAGATTTAATTGAGAGTTTGATCCGCGAACATGTCATCGATGATAGATCATGGGCACTGGATTTAAACCGGGCCCTGTTTGATTATTATGCACAGTTATGTAATTATGACGATGTTCTGATAGAGGTCATGCATGTTCCTATAGTTAAAAATCCACGAACTAATGAGGAAGAGTTTTGTGTTACAAGAAAGCAAGTGGAATTTCTTAAAAGTATAGTAGTTTTGATGAAAGCTCTTGATATGCAACTTCACGAAAAATATAATATTTCCTTGACACTTCATTAGAAATATGTTAAGGTTGCTTTTGTTCTAAAAACTACTATTTATTGTAGGCTACGGAGATTTAATGTATATGAAAATAACAAAATCAAAATTGAAAGAGATGATCTTGGAGGAGATCGCGTCGGTTAATTTTATCGAAGAGGCTCCGGAAGTAAAAGAAGATACAATTCGCGAAGAGATTAAGAATTTGATTTTAGAGTGCCTCCAAGAGGGGCACGGGCTCCCACCGCTACCGCCCACGCCAACCAGAGAACCATGGCAAAAATCATCACATTTCGAAGGGACAATTGAAAACGCAGTAGATCAACTGTGGTCAAATTTTCATGGAGATGAATACCCTAATCAGCCAGTGGCGGTTGCTGAAAGGAGACTAGATATGTGGAAACGAGAATCGTTTCGAGCGTCTGAAAGAGTGGAGCAGTGGCAGGAAATTGTGAGCAGGTTAAAAGAAAAGGGGCAGGCTTAGAAAAATGGGACTTAAGAGATCAAGAAGAAAAGGAAAGGATCAGGACGAGAAAATGGGATTTAAAATAGATATAAAATTGGCACTCACTTTGGCCGCTATAGTCGCCGGCCTTGGAGGGTTTTATTATACCACACAAATGAGGTTGGATAGTCTAGAGTCGAGATCTGTAGACTCTTCTTTATCCAAGGAAGTTTCGGATCTTAAAAAGCAAGTTAATAGACTGGCAAAAAGAGTCAAAAAGTTGGAAAAATAAGCAATGTTTAACGAAAGAAAATGGAATAAGTATCTTTACCACAACCCCTTAAAAGAAGAGAAGTGCGAAACCATCGAGGAGTTTAAAGAGCCGGTTGTGTTTGAAGCGAGAATAATATTGAATGTTTCAGGGGAAAGAAACATAACAGACATTTTAAATGATATTCGAGCGATAGAAGGAATTACCGTTGTTGATACAGAAGAAACTAAACAATTTCTCGGTAGAAAGAAATCAGTCATTAAGATGAAGTTTCTTATTATGAACAAACTTCCTCAAGAATACAAAGAGTTTCTTCGAAGAAAACTTCCACATGTACATGGTGTCACTGCCGCAAGAATTGTATTTGCCAGACCGGTCAAAAGCTAATATGGAATTATTATCTACGCATATGTGTAAAGTTAATGATGTTGGTTATCATGGGACTTTGTTTGGAGGATTTATGTTAGCGTGGCTAGATGAGGCCGCAGTGGCATATGCTTGTCAGGTTTGTGAAACGCCAAGAATGGTAACTGTTTCTATGGATAAAGTAGAATTCCTAAAACCAGTGCGTCCGGGCCAAATAATTAAAGTATACGGAGAAGTTATTAGTTTTGGAACAACATCTTGTCTGCTCAAGATAGAGGCCAGGAGACACAGCACATACAATCAGAGCGAAAAGGTCGTATGTCAGACAAATATGAAGTTTGTTCGTCTGGATGGCGACGGAGAGCCGGTACCAATCAGGGCAGATGTAAAGACAAAGAAAGAAAGTATTTTCCGAGAGGTTACTAATGAATAAAAAGAAGAAGGACTGGCTAACTTTTACTGTTGAGGAAATAACTCTGCCCAACGGAATGAAATTAAATGGATTAAAGATAGCAGTCAACGATCTACAGGCACTCCGCGCCGTCAAGAAAAAAGTTAAAGGCTTCTTGGAAGACATAATGAGTTTAAGAGGAATACAATAAGATGAGAAGATTAAGACCGTTTGTTTTTGAGAACAGTATAGTTCCGAAAATAATATCAATATTTGCGCCTGTTAGCGTATATGCTGTGGCCTTCGGGCCATTTACGTGGTACCGGCAAAAGGCCACCCCAGTTATTAAGAATCATGAAAGCATACATTTTTTTCAACAGCTAGAATTGTTGTTTGTCTTTCAGTGGATTCTTTATGGGCTATTCTGGTTGATCGGATTAATCAAACATAGAAGTACCGTTTTGGCATATGCAGAAAATCCATTTGAAAAAGAGGCGTATCTGAATCAAGAAAATTTAAATTACTTAGACGAAAGAAAGTGGTTTTCTTGGTGGAGGTATCTTTAGTTGACGGGCCAAATATTAGAATCATGGAGAAAATATATATCTGAATCTAAAGGCGGCACGGTGCTTGCAATATTTGGACCATCTGGGTCTGGAAAATCAAGACAGAAAAATATATTTAAAAATAATGGTTGGGAAGAAATAGTTTCTTACGTGACTCGTCCTCCACGCGGCGAAGCAGATGTGGAATATGAATTCGCCTCAGAGGAAGAGTGGAAGACAGAATTCGGCAAAGGAAACTTGATTAATACAAATGAATATGCCGGAAATTTTTACGGAACAAAAATTTCAGATTTTCGAAATGCAGACAAGGCCATACTCGTTACAGATATTACTAATGTTGATGGCTCTCGCGGAGAGCAAGATTTAAACAGGGTTGCCGAAAAAGAAGGAAAAAGATTAATTTTAATCTTTTCAGCTCCACCTGCAGAAAAAGAATTAATCCGACGCCACAAAGAAAGGTTAGATTCTGGAGAATATTCCAGTGAAGAAGAATATGAAACTAGAATTCAAAAAGCCCAGGAAGAGGCTGAAGAAATGCACGCTACTGTGGCCTCGATAGGTTCGCCTGTGTACACTGTTTATGATGACGAAGACGCTGAAAAATTAGCTAGTGATTTATCCTAAAGAGGATACTATTTATATTTATGGATAAATTTGACAAATATAGGCTAATGTTGATGATTTTTAGTCTTTTTACGTTAATTTTTCTTTTTAGGTGTGAGTCTTTAAAAGCAGCCGAGCCAAGGGCCAAATTTTATGATTTCTCGGAACAATTAATTGACGGAGAAATTAAAAAGCCAACCGCTCTTTATATGGACGTGCGACAAAAGGTAAAGTTCCAGAGACTTCTAAGACTAAAAAGAAATTTCCACAGAGATTTAATGAAGACAGCAAGGGAGAGAGTTTTTAAATGACGAACTTTAATGAAATTTGGAAAACCTATCTTAACGAAGATCTTCTGATTGAAAGCCGCTTTACGGATGCGCTGGCATATGCCCAGAATTTCAACAAAGGTGCAAAACAATGGAAAGTTAAAGATGTGGTGGACCAGATGTCGGAGGAGCAAGTTGCTACCCTCAAGAAGGGAGTAGAAAGAGCAATTGAGTATGCCAAAGAAGGTGACCCTAGCGGAGATAATAAATATCTTATGTGGGTTGCGCGATTCGTTAGAAAAGATATAATGAGAAGATTGCAGAAGTACGGTAAACAATGGAGCACAACCCCTGTCTTGTGGAATGACCCCGACGCCGTAAAAGATAGTATACATGATCCTGACTACGTAACAAACAACATTGCGTCACTTATCGTTGATAACGTCATCGGCCTAGTTGAGCCAATAAAGAATTACCACCTTCTGAAACAAAGAGGAATCATAAAAAAAGATATATATGATTTTGATCCCACAAATCAAATCGGAGACTTCAAAGGCGCAGTTGAAATTGGACTGCGCCAGTTAAAAGATAAAGAAGCCAAGGTCGCACTAAAGAAACAGGCAGCAGGAGAAGCAGACGACCTTCTTGAAACCGAAGACTACGCAGTCATTCGCCCCAACACCGAGGGAGCCTCCTGTTATTATGGATGGGGAACTCGTTGGTGTATTTCAGCGAGAGAGTCTCGCAATTATTTCAACCAATACAGTGGCGAGGGAAAATCGTTTTATTTTGTTATGTTTAGGCACCTCCCAAACTCTAGTCCATATAAAAAGGTGGCACTTGTATATGGGAAGGATCAAGGATATGAGACAGACCCAGAACAGGTTTTTGATGCCCTTGACGAGGAGACCGGTGAAGTTGGCTTGATTGAGGCAATCACCGAGAATTTACTCTATCGCGTATTTCATAAAAGTGATGTTTTTGAAAAAACAAGAAATAAAATTAGAGGTCTGAAGAATGACGAAGACCGAGATGAGAGATTAAATGATATGAAAGATATGATCGCCAGAATGATCGAAGATCCAACAGAGGACGATATCCCTAACGAGACGGTCCTGAAAGTGGCGAACTATCTTTTCCCAGATACCTACTCCGAAGTAATCGATTTAGAAATTCAACCTCTCCAAGAAAAATTTGATGAGCTTATACAAGAGACTTACGGTGACATCACAGGCAATGCTGCTTACCACAACGAAGAAAACCCCGCAGGTCCAAAGGGGGAAGATTATATGAAGTTGTTCGATCAATACGCTCCGTTTACCAACATCTATGTGAACTATGATGAATACGACACAAACTCTTGGTACTGGGACGCTAGTTTTCAAATTGAGGTGGAGGATCCCCATTTTAAAGATCTCCAAATTCCCGAAGACGTTGATATTGATGAGTTCGCTGACGTTATCCACAAGGCTATCGATGGTTCCGGAATATATCCGGACGAAGTTGAACCAGATGGATATGATATGTCAGCAAGAGTAAGGCTCACGCCGGATTACGATGAACAAAATGGCCTTGAGGGCTTTGAAAGATTCCTTGATAGAATGAGGGATATCGATGAGATACTGGGTAGTGATAATTTTTGGGAAGAACTGTCAACATCTTTAATGGATTCCGGCTTGACGGCCGGAGGCCTGAAAGAACTCTCAGATAGGCTCGACGAGATTGAATTTAAGAATATAGAATACGGCATGGAAGGTAAGGTATTCACTGTTGTGTTGGAGGTGGATCCTGTTCTCGCAAGACCAGAAGGAATTAGTGGCCTTTATTTCGGCCGCATGATAAACACTTTTACCGGTGGCCAATTGGCCGGCCCCAAGCTGGGTGACCCAGAAGTTGGCAGTGCACCCAGCCTCGCCCCGTTTAAAGCCACCAATATCGCTAATGCTATTGGAGAAGACACTCTTAGCAAAATCGAAGATGTAATTAGGAATAAATATGAAGACTATTATAAGCAACTGACTCTTCCTGGATTAGGCCCAGATGCGTCAGCAGAAGAGCCACTCGAAGCCCTTCCGCTAATAGACATGGAGTTTGCCCCGCGGCCGGACAAAATCGATCTTAGAACTCCCGGCACAGAGAAGATTCCATTTGCCTCAAAGGAACGAGGTAAGGGCGGAGCCGGCATAAATATTGAATATCCTTATAATTTTGTTCTTACACTAACTAACGAAGACTATTGGGCGACAGTGGGCGTCGACGAAGATGAGCTTGCAGCATTGGTAACTTTCCTTAAATGGATTGATCAGGATGAGGTTAAAGACAAAATTGAAGCGTTGCTCCAAGGGACATTGAATGATGCTGTGCTCCAATATATGAAAGACAATCCACAACAGAGCGCGCAGGATCTGGAGAAGAGGGGCGCCGCTACACATTTTGCCGACGTTGAAGATAAGCCACAAGTTGCCGAGCAACTTGACGAGCTTTATAAAAGATGGGGAAAGATGATAAAATGAAAGAGGTTTTTTTCATATTATATGCAATGCTATTTTGTGCCATCGCAGCGTTCGCATCGTGTGCTCCAGGCATTAACATGCAACCCAGTATCGAGACAACCGCCCCAAACATTAAGAGCGTAACAATATATTCCACGTCGTGGTGTGGCTGGTGTGTGAAAGCAAAGAAATTCTTAGATGACTACGGGGTTGAATATACAGAAAAAAGCCTAGAAAATAAAGAGGATCGAAAAGAATTGGTTAAAATTGCGGAAAAACTTGGTTATAATGGAGAATTAAATGCCGTGCCATTATTTATTATCGGCAAGGAAATTATTTTAGGATTTAATCCAAAAGAATTAATGTGCAAAATAGGCTTGAAAAAGTGCTCTTTGAGATACTTCCAGAGAGTCAGAAGTGAACTAAGGAATCACTAAAAAAAACAAATAGGGGGGAAAACAATGAAAAATTTACTTCATAGACTTAAAAACTTGTTTAATAACAAACACTGCTGTTGCTGCTGTGGTTGCTGTGCGTGTGAAGATTGTCCGGAGAAATGCTAATGAAAATTACGAGACAAAGATTATCCGAAATTATAAAGGAAGAAATCACATCGATACAGGGAAAAGATGTTCCAAGTGAGGCCGCATATCCAGATATTATGGATCATATCGTGCCAATTATTCGAGAGGCTCTTGGACCCCATGTCAACCTCTATAAAGTATTGATTGACATGGCAGAAATGTATGCCAGAGATGAATGGTATGAAGACGACGCCGGCCACGAAACCGTCGCAGATCGTAAATGGTCCGATAACCCAAGCAACCCTGTTGTATATGAGGCAGGAGATGCAAAAGAGGTGATGTCGGCCTTAGAAGAAGTCCCAGAGGCGGCCGAAAAACTTGCCCAAGAAGTTGCAAGTGAAATTGAGAAATTAGTTGAACCAATTGAAGGGCTGGAAGCGGGCGTTTTGCTACAAGCTGTAGCTGCACTATTATCATCGGAGTAAACAAAATGAAACTAACAAAAAAACAACTTAAACAGATTATTAAAGAGGCTCTCCTTGAAGAGGAAGACAAGACTCCATATATGGATATGACAAAATATGAACTGGATGACCTGTCAACAGATCGCCAGATGGTCGTTTTACTTAAAGAAGTCGTGGCCCACCAAGTCTCTCGGAGCTTCAACGTGGGAAAAGGATATCGCATCATCCGCAGTAGCAGAAGGAAAGCCTCACCCTGGCCCATGCGACGAGGCCCACCCGGACCAGAGCCATGAAGAGTGGGAGGCTTAAAATGTGTATCATTTGTGTAGAAATAGAAAAAGATAAGTTAAAGTTTCGGGAAGCAATTAGAAACCTTAGAGAGATGTATCAGACAATTGAATATGACCACCGTGATGATGTTACTAAAAAAGTTTTAGATTTGGAGAAAAAGGAAATAGAGAAGAATATAGAAAAATCTAATGTCGGGAGATAAATTTATAATACTTTTGTTTATGGGTGCCACAATAAGGGCAATTTATTATACAACAGTTTATTGGTTAATATATAAAGAAATTAGAAACAATGAAAGGAATCTTTGAAAATTGGAGGTCGCGAATGTCCGAAGGGGGTCCAAAAGACTCTGATCAGGTAGTAAAAATTGTTTTATTTGATACAGACGGAAAAATATTAGTTTTAAAAAATGAAAACTGGGGCCCTGACTTACCGGGCGGTCACATAATGGTTGGAGAGGATCTCCGAGATGGTTTAAAAAGAGAAGTAGAAGAAGAAACAGGGCTACAAATAAAAGACTTCTCCAAATTAAATTATGAAAGCAAAAACAAGACTTTTTATTATGGAGCCGTACCGAGCAAAAAAATTGCTCTTAGTTCGGAGCATGATGGATATGACTTTTTGACTCTTGAAGGTGTTTTAGAATCTGATATGAAAGAGTCTTTCAAAGATGCCGTTAAAGAGGCCGCAGGGGAATAATGTGGATTCTCATAATAAATTAAACGGCGGGGTAGTCAGCAGTTCCGGAGCTTCTTTATATTATGAGGTGGCCAAGGAAAAGATATTCATATCAAGAGTTGTGCTTTATAATTACGCCTCCAGGGAGAAAGATTTAACCAACGCATTTGAGAAGCTGGCGGAAGTGGCCAGAAAACATGATAAAAAGAAAATATATTGTAAGGTGGGTTACAACATCGACATAGATTATTTTTTGTGGTATTGTCACGAAAGAGAATTAGACCTAAAAGTTGTTTTAAATGAAGATAAGAAAGTTTTAATACCATCGAAAGATTTCTCTTTTATAGAAAAAATTACTTGGAAAATGACATCTTCTGAAGTTCCTCCTATTTATGTAGAAATATTCGTGGAATAACGAATTTTGGAGGATAAAAATGCGTGATTATGTTGTCGTTTCGTCGAGGTTTCCAGACCTTTTTCAGGAATTAACTCAAATATTTAAAGCTGACGAGCATATTGAGGTTGTTATGACTGAAAATAAAAAAGATGATACATCTTTGATAAGAAAAGGGACAGAAATTAATAATTCTGCTGTTTTTCAAAAAAAATCTTAAAAAAACACAAGATACATACTATAATACTAATAGAGGTGCGTAACAAAATTCACACTTAGTTAATCATTATATTATAGGAGAAAGTGGCTATGCAAATTGCAGTATTAAGCGATCTGCATCTTGGAAGAAAAGATAAGTTGGACCAGTTTAGCCGCAATCCCGGAGCCGAATCGGCTCTATATGATCTGTTATTTAATTTAGAAACGAGCGTCGATAAAATAATTCTTCTTGGGGATATTTTTGAAACCCTTCGAGGACGGACGCTCAATGTTGAAAAAGAATTAAAACACATCTTAAAGATGTACCCCCTCATCACAAAAAAGATATTAGAAGACGACAAATACATATTGCTCAGTGGAAATCATGACGCAATAACAACTAAGGCATTAAATGCCCCAGATTGGATTAGACTTAAAGATCATGGAACTTCCATATCGTTTTTTCACGGCCATCAGTTGGATCCATTTGTGGCAGACTTCTGGACCCAGAACTTTGAAAAGGTTGGTGTGTGGCTAGGAGGCTGGCTGGAAAGGTTTGGGCTTGATATAACCAGAAAGGGAAACCTGAGCAGCAAGCTGAAGGCTCTCGCAAACCAGTGGAAGGTTGGTAAATTTGAGAGACTGGCAGCAGCAATGGGCGAGGATTTGAAAAGCGACCTTGTTGTAACGGGACACTCTCATCATCCAATGAAAGTTGAGTTTGATAGTACATTGTTTTTAAATAGCGGTACACGGGTTGCAGGCAGGCAAGACATGATTATCTTAGATACTTCAAATCAAGAATACGAAGTTTATAAGCAGTATCAGGCATGAGGCTCTAATTAGTCTGAGGGCTTTTTATGAGACGAACAATAAAATCCTTAGCAGAGAGAAGGCAGGAAGAAATGATTGTTTTTGTTAAGGGTTTGTTGGGCGACAGATACATAACAATAAGATTAGGAAATGAAATAGAGGTTAAAGAAAAATTTAACACGGTGGATCTAAAGTGCGAGGTAGAGTTTAGCAGTGGAAAATCCCTGGTCCTTGAAGGAACTGGCTCCGGTCCAGTTGATGCTATGTTCCACGCCATGAAAATTGAATACTCGTCGTGTTATTCTATTAAAGACTTAATATTACTAGACTTTAATATAAGGGGCAGTTTAGAAGATGATGGTCAGCCAAACTCAAAAGTTGAGGCTGTCTTGGTTGTAGAAAATAATACCCGACATCCGCTGGCCTTTAGAAGCGTCTCAAGATCGGTTTTAAGATCGTCCTTGGAGGTATGTTTAAAGTCTATGGAATATTTTATAAATTGTGAAGAAGCAATAAAAATAACTTATGCATGCATTAAAGACGCCAAAAAGAGAAACAGAGGAGATATAGAAGACCAGAATGTTTTAAACCTCCAGAAGATTTTAAAACACGTTCAAGTATCGGAACTAATGAAGAGTTTAAAAAATAGTTAAGTTTATAAAAACATTGTGATATTATGGCAGATACGGTTATAGAAGAAAAATTAGTGAGTATTAATATTGGAGATCTCGTAGAAATAACCCACATTAGCCCAGCTACATCTTTTTTTGGTTGGAGCGGGGTGAAATATGGGATATATTTGGGAATGTTTGAGTTCACTCACTACATTAGTGAGTGCGAAAGTAAAACAGACATGTGTCACAAGGTTTGGATATCTGGAGAAGTTAAGTATGTTTCAACGTCTCAAGAATTAAAAGTTCTCGCGCCCGTGGAACAAACTAATGAGTGAAGGTAATGAGAAAATAAAGATCGGTGATATTGTTATTTTTAAAGATGAAAACATTATTGAGCTAGGCCCAGGTCTAGTGATCGAGGGACCGGTCGATTTAAAAACATCCGGCGAAAGAATACAAATGACATTTACTGTTCCGGCAGTAAAGGTAAGATGGGCAAACGGAGAATCAAGTTGGGTTGGGGTAAAGTGGCTGATAAAGCTAAATTAATTTGACGAAACTATTTATACTATTAAGGAAAAAACCAGATGTCAGTGAAAATAATACAACTTCAAGATTTTGATGGCGCGATAGTTTTTCGAGCCGGTAATAAGAATGAGGAAATTTACATAAACGATAAGACCGATAACGAGCAGAGTGAATGGACAAGGTTCATGGTTTGTTACTTGGCATATGCTCTTGGTAAAATAGATTGGATCAGTAGTTTTGAAGAGAAAGTTAGTCTTTGGGAAAAAGAAGAAGAAAAAATGAGTGCTGAGATCGAAAAGGCCAAATTAAAGGCCGGCCTGACTGTTGTTCAGGGAGGAAAAGAGACAGGGGAGAATGAAGATAATGATTCGGAATCTTGAAGGAAAAAAGACTACACCAAAGAGATTTGCTCAAGAAATCGTTAAGGAGGCTTTAGCAAGTTTGCAAGCAAGTTGGCAAATTGATGGCAGGGGGCTATCCCGCCGAATGACCGACAGAGAATTAGAATTGGTAGAGTCTCAAATTGAAAAACTTTGTGAAAGAATCAAAGAAAAAATGTGTTCTGGAAAAAACTCTTGACATTTTTACTCGTTAGTGTTATAGTTACTTATATAACCCTTTCGGAGTAAAAAAATGCCAGTTTTAGAGTTCGACATGATTGAAGGAACTTGGACCGAGGGTGAAGAGCGCGCAGAAAATGGCTGTGGATGCATCCAGGCCCGTTGTAATGACGGAGAATGGATCGGACCAGTTATCTGTGAAAGGCATAAGGAGCAATTCTTGTCCCAGTACGCGCTTCGTCTAAGACTACAGCCAGTTTCTGAAAAATAAATCTTGACCCAATAACAATAATATGATATAGTCATTTCATGATTAAAACAATTAAAAGTTTGCTAGAGGTTGTCCCTGTGAATACTTGGGACTATGGTTTTTTAGAATCAGTTCATCGACAGGTTGAGCGAGGATATTCCTTGTCTGATCGCCAAAAACAAATGATTGACAAGGTAGAAAAAGAATACTCTCCCGAAGAACTTGCGGCTGAAGCGGTGTGGAAAGAAAATTATGGAACCCAACAAAGGGAAGTCGCAACGGTTTGTGCTCAATATTATAAGGGTACAATATATTATCAAGATCTTGTATATGAGATATTAAATAATGAGGAGTTTGTTCCTTCACGAAAACAGTTTAATAAGATGACACAAAATAAATATGCCAAGCGCATTGTCTCCAGTTTTATGGCTGAACCAAAATTTGGTGCCGGAACTATGGCAATGCTCCGCACTGGAGCCCCTCGATCATATTCAAGATATTTTGACACGCAGTCGCCTTCTTCATGCTACGTTTTGGTTATTGAGAATGATGGCTTTCCAAAAAATGCTTGCAAGGGTGCGAAAGTATATAAAGTTCTTCCTGTGGGTGGAAAAGAGGCTTTTTCTATTGAAGAGAGATATTTAAAGAAAGCCAGGATCAAGAGGGAGAACAAGAAAAATGGCAATGAGAAAGAAAGCCAAGAAAACTCGGCAGGGAAATGGTAAACACACGTATTGGCCCAGTCAAAAGACGACGCGCAGCAAGAATCACCGCAAGCGGGGCAAAAAACCACGCGGCCAGGGCAGATAGTTTTGAAAAAACTTCGACGAAAAATTTTTCCACTTTGAGCACTTCGCAGGGCTAAAATGACCAAAGATAAAGACAATAATGAAACTTATTATTCTAGTTACGGCGGGTCAGGCTATCCTACTTTTTGGACGCCCCCATCAGCAAGCAATCCAAACAGGGATGGCGATACGAAGCCGATGATCCCATCATTTGGTGCGATGCAAAGAGAACTCGAATCTTACATTAGAAAATTGGATCGGTGCTTAACAGTAATAGGAAAGATAGTTGAGAAGACAGGTTTCAATACAAATGCACCACATGATTTGTTTGATACTGCTAGAAAGTGCTTTACAAAATTGGAAGAAGATGCTAAAGTAACAAAGAAACCTAGCGTCACTAATGAACTTATAAGTCTAGCAAAGTGGGAACTATTTCAAAAGTTAGATCCAAGCGAGTGTCGCAGGGTTTTGGAAAGATTAAAAACCATATTAAAAGAAGATTAAAGGAGAGACATGGCGGGAAGAATCGAAGTTATATGCGGCTCAATGTTCTCGGGAAAATCCGAGGAGTTGCTTCGCAGGCTCAATCGAGCCACAATCGCAAAAAGGAAGTTTCAACTATTCAAGCCCAAGGTAGATAATCGCTACTCTGAGACTGAAGTGGTATCACATTCCGGTCAAAGAATGGGGTGTGAAGTGGTTGATTATGCTGAACAAATAATGACCGAGACACAGTGGGACACAAAAATCATCGGAATCGATGAAGCGCAGTTCTTTGGCCTAAACTTGGCACATGTTGTTAATTCGCTTGCAAATCGCGGGCATCGCGTCATTGTTGCTGGATTGGATATGGACTCTGCCGGTGCACCGTTTGGTCCAATGCCGCCGCTTTTGGCTGTCGCAGAGTCGGTTACAAAACTAACCGCAGTCTGCGAGGTATGCGGGAATGACGCAACACACACATACAGGAAATCTGATATTAGTGGGCAAGTTTTGGTTGGCGAAGCCGAACATTATCAAGCTCGCTGTAGATTTCACTGGAACCTAGCAGATTAAGGAGAAAAACAATGTTTGAAGCTATTATCAAATTTAGGGTGCCAATTTTACCTGGCACATTTTTAACAACTAAAGATGTGCAAATACACATCGACGATCTAAAGGAAAAATTTCGCGAAACTTCGTTGGCTAATGAGGAGTATTTCGCCCAACCGAAAATAGAAGTTGAATTTGCAAATGTTCCTTGCTATGAACAAGGGTCTTTTGACTTTGAGGATTAATGGTTGCCAGCGAGAATTAAAATTGGAGATTTGGTCAAAGTTCAAGATGCAGAGTTTAATTCTCCGCTGGGCCTAGTCGTTGCAACTGGAGAAAAAGAGAGGCCCTGGTATGGTGGAGGATTTGAAATCATTCAGTTCTTTTCTGTTTTGTGGCAAGACCCATTGGGCGATGGATCTTTTGTTCGCAGGTACGATTTGAACGCTTTATCAACAGGATATATAAGAATTGTCGGAAGAACAAAATAATTTATTTGAAATTGGCGACCTAGTGCTTGTTTCTGACAATCTATACGAGTGGAAAGACAAAGAATTGGCCGTTATTACAGGCTTTTCTAAGGGAATTGGCGGTCTATGGGACATTTACAGGGTATATTATCTCAAAAAAAATATATTTGAAAAGTGTTATAAGAGTGATATGAAACTAATTAGCAAGGCATGAGGAAGAATATTAAAATAGGCTCACTGGTCCGTCATAAGGATTCTTTTCCTTTCATTCCAGAATATGATAAAGGTATAGTTTTATCTTTTGATCCAATACTTGACAAATGCAAAGTTTTTTGGTATATTAATAATAGTACGTCGGAAATGCCGACACAAGAACTTCAACTATTAAATACACAAGGCCATGAGAAGAAAGAAAGAAGCGTCATTTAAAGACCTATTAAAATGGAAAAGAGAAACTACGGGACATTATGTCCTTACTGGTGAATATATTGCCGGTCAACGCGAAACCTTCGCAGAGATTAAGAAGCATAAAAGTCATTGGAAATATTGTCTATGGACATGGGGATCTGAAGAGCCATTGGCTCTGGATTATAATTGGCAAAAATTTAAAACGGCGAAAGAGATTAAAGCGGCAGTAGCCGAGATGGTTTCTTTAGGTGAACCACGCCATGAAGGCAGATAGGCAAAAGATAGGGAACTTGGTTCAATTGAACTTCGCTAGCGAAGCAATGGGATTCGTTATTTCTGTTGAAGAGTTTTGTCCTGGTGTTCAAAGAGTTAAAGTATTGTGGTTCCGTCCGCCTTATGGGGATATAGAGGGAACTGAAGATATGGAAACATGGACTAGTCCCTCCGATATACATACTTTATCGCTTGCAAAATAAAAATTATGAAGAACCTAGTTATAAATATGGAAGATTGCTCTGCTATAATGGATTCGGTTCATGGTATGATGGCTCTTTGTTTTGCATGTGGTTTAATTTTTGGGGGAATATTCGGGGCGTTAATATCTTCCCGAGCCCTCGCAAAACAACTTAAAGAACAAATTAAAAATATAGAGCAAGAAAGCGATTAAATTATTTCTTGACAACTGATATAATATTTGATAGTATTTAAACAAAACTAGGAGAATATACTATGTCCGTTAATGGAGAAAAGTTAGTAGCCCTTCATAATCTTCACGCTGAGATTCATATGTTGTTAGGGCATTATTTTACAGGGTTCTTCAGCACTGAAGAAAATCGACCGCTGAAAGAAGAGGCGGCAATTGCTCAAACCCTTGATCTTATGATTGAAGTTATTGAGCAGAAGATAAAGAAAGAAACCGAGCTTTACGATGAGCAGAATATGAGCAACGTCGTTATCGCTGATTTTAAAAACAAAGAATATAAAATGGAGAAATAGATGATGTGGGAATATTTGATACCCGCCGCAGTCATGGGAGTCTTGGCTGTATACACGGTGGCAATATACAAATTCGGCTATAATTTCGGTAGGTTAGAGCGTACCGTGGAAATCGTATCCGAAGACATGAAAGAAAGACTTGACAACAAATAAAAATTTTGATAGGATAATAATATGCCAAATATAGTAAATCAAATTATTGAATACGAAAATGGAAATCTTAACAACGAAGAGACTATTGAACTCTTCCAAGAGTTGGTGGATACCGGCATGGCCTGGGAGCTTCAAGGAAGCTATGGTCGTATGGCCGAGTATCTAATCCAACAAGGAGTGGTACAAAAACAATGAGTTTAGAATTAGAATATTCAGAAAGGCTCAACGAGCACTATATTAGATCAGTTCGCGAAAAAAACGAAGGCAACAAGGCTGCAAAAGACATTGTTGGGGCCAGTTACGAAAGTATGAGAGAAGATTGGATTCGCTCAAATGGCCTAGATATAGCTACACCAAAAGAGGTGCAGGTTTTCAAAGAAAAATTTGGAAATGTGTATAACGCTGATCAGTATATTGTTGATCGCAAAACACGGGAGTTGTTAGCGGTAGAAGAAGACAAAGGCCACTACGTTGATAAGTGCTTTTATAAGAGAGCGATATTCAATGCCATGGACTTGTTTGAATATTGTGATGATAACAATATTGCCGCGCCATATTTTATATTGAGTTGTCCAACCAAATATTCTGTCCCTGAAAATATCACAAAGAAGTTTAGAAAGTCTTTGCAGAATATTTTTGCTAAAAAATTCAAATACTTTCATGCTTGTGATCACGGAAGAACCGACCGGGATAAATATCTGAAGTGTCACACTTCGCCATTTGTTGTAGAAGATAAAAATGTTGAAAGGGAAAAGACCTTTCTTAAAAAACTGGGAGAGCAGCAATGATTAAATTATATAACGATGATTGCCTAAAGGTTCTATCAGAGATAGAAACAGACAGCGTAGATATGATATTTGCAGACCTGCCCTATGGAAGCACAAAATGCAAATGGGATGTTTCGATTCCGCTTGATAAACTTTGGGAAGAGTACAATAGAATTTGTAAGATAAATGCAGCCATGGTATTTACGGCTGCTCAACCATTTACTAGCGTCCTGATTAACTCAAACATCAAGAACTTCAAATATACTTGGGTTTGGGAAAAATCTAAGGCCACTGGCTATTTGAACGCCAAAAAGATGCCGATGAGGGCGCATGAAGATATCTGTGTCTTCTATCGAAAACCTCCGGTGTATAATCCGCAAATGGTCCCGGGAGATCCGTATAATAAAGGAAAAGCCCACAGACCCACAGCCGTTTATTCTCAACAGGGCCAAAAAATTCGCAATGCCAGAAGGAAAGAACTTATGGGTTACGATAGTGAGTCCTTGGCCAGTGAGTTAATAACCAACGGACTGTCTCTCGATGGGACACGCGAAGAACTGGTCGAAAGTTTAGTGGATTTGATTAAGCCGCTTGAGGTCCATGTTAAAAATGATACTGGCTTGAGATATCCCAGGACAGTACAATACTTTAAGACCGCAGAATCAGAAGGAAAAACAACACACCCAACACAAAAACCAGTAGCTTTGATGGATTATTTTATCAAGACTTATTCCAACGAAGGAGAAACGATTCTGGATAATGTTATGGGTACTGGAGCGACCGGTGTTGCAGCGGTTAGAAACGGAAGAAGTTTTATAGGCGTTGAGTTGGATAAAGGGTATTATGACGTGGCTACACAAAGAATCCTTAATGAAGTTGCCGCCCAAAACGCCCTTTCCGAAAATACGTCTTTACATTTAGTTAAATCTGTGGTATAGTGATAAACGTTCATGATGGATTATACGACATGTAGAGTTGAATAATCCATCAAGCCAATAACAAATAGGAGGAGCTAACATGAACACATACAAAGCAAAGAATTTTGTTGATAATATAATGCCCAACATTTATGTTGATCGATCTTTCCAGAGAAAGACGTGCTGGTCTGACGACGATGGCAGAAAATATATCCTTTCTCTCAACTGGGGCAGAGCCCCGCAACTTATCATTACAGCGGATATATCTAGCGGGCTGAAACGTAGTCAAACCGAGATGGATCTTCTCGGTCAGAGTCGTTATGAAAAAGCCTCGAAAGAAAACTGTGATAGGATTTCGTTGGACGGCCAGAATAGGCCAGCTATGCTTAAACGCATGTTTGAAGATGATCTTACACTTAGTGGCACATTTATCGATGCTGACGGCAAAGAACTAAATGTGGAAAATAAGCTGTTTTCTAAACTGCCAATTCGTCTACAGGATAAGTTAAAGGATATGGAAGTTCGCGAAGAAAATCTTAAAGACTGTCTATATAGTGACCTGCATAATATATTTGTGCAGATTAATTCTGGGGTGCCTTTAAACGACCAAGAAAAACGCAATGCCATTGACACATATGTCTCAGAGTTTTTTAGAGAAAAGGCCGAATCGGAGGAATTCGCCGGTATTTGGAAAAAAATAAATGGTTTTTCCGACACCGATATTAAAAGATCCTTCGATGCTGAATGGACCGCAAGGGCATATATAGCAACATTGCGAGACTATAACTGTAGTGCCCTAGATAGTAGAAAAATTACTGAATTTTATAATCTAGGGAAAGGCAAGTTGGCTAAAAATGTGCCGGAATACGCAGTGGAGAGCCGGTCACGTTTTCATAAGATCTTCAAAGGACTCAAAAACTTAATCGACAGTCAGAACAAGGGATCTGTACCACAGAAAATTTGGTGGTTATGTGTTCTTGTTTCGGAGAAAGTTATTGTAGATGATCAAAGGGATATTAACAACTACGAAAAGTTGTATGATATTCTCCGGAGAATAGATACTCAACTAATCAATGATTCTGTGAAGAGCAGAGCCGCAGATGTTGAGGAGTGGGAAAAATCTGGTCGCCTTAAAGGCGAAGAGCCTAGTTATACCGACTATTATGTTCAGTGGGCATCAGACCCCAAGAGTGCCAGAAGCCGTAATAAGAGGATGGAGGCATTTTTCAATGTGTTGTGGGTTGACTCTGAGTTTAATGATCTTTTAGAAAGATCAAAGAAACAATTAGTAGCTTAATAGATTAGAATCAGAAAGGGACTCGAAAGAGTCCCTTTTTTTTCTTGACTTTTAATTAAATCTTTGGTAGAGTTATATTACAACTTAATCGGAGATTTAGATGGATAAAGACGAAAAAAGAATCAAATCTGTGTTCAATGAACACATTAGTCGAATCGGCAAATGGCCTCCAAGCTGGTCTGACGTCGAAGATGCTGTCCGAGAGGCTTACTGGGCTGGCGCATGCGCTTCAGACGAAGAAGACTCAGGAGATTTGGTTGAAGATCTTTTTGAAGATGACGATATTTTCCTTGACAACGAATAATATATCTGTTATAGTAATAACATAACTTAATCGAGAGAATCGAAAATGAAAAAAGGTGATGTACTTCTCAAGAAATGGTGTTTTGGCGTTTCTTACAAGAAACTCAATGAATGGGTCGAAATGGCCGGTGGAAAAGCCGTAACAACCGTGAGGTTCCCACGGTATAGAACAATCGCTTTGAAGGTCACACGGGCCAAAAGAAAGGGAAATAAGTGGGAGATTGATGCAGATCAGTATATTTCCCTAAACGCAGATCCAAAAAAGGTCACATTAACCCTTCAGCAACGACCAGATGGAACATTTTCGGCCCCTGGTCAAAAGAGATTCTATCACAAGGTTAAACATGCTCTTGTAAGCGAGGGAATGCCGCCTGTTGGAAGTCTAGTGACTATCAATAAAAAGCACGCCATTGTTTGTGCTGTCGGTCGAAACGAAATGACTGTTTTTGCTCAAGGGGTTTACACAACCGTAAAGGTGAAGCCGGGAACAATCAAATGGCGCGAAGACAAGATCCTCGCAGCAATCCCAAAGGCGGCATAAAGTGAGGGTGTTCGCAATAATAGCTGCGCTTCTTTTTGCAGGCTGCGTTATGCCGCCGCATCATTCAAATGTTTATTATGAGGAGCCGGTTTGTTTCACGGATGAGATAAGCATTATGCTGCCTCCCGAGTGGAGTTTAGATTATTGCTGGGATAACTGCTGTATGTACACGTTCAACAATTGTCAGGAAACCTATTGTTATTATTGGCAAAATAATGAATGTTACTGGCAACCTATCGAGATGTATTGTTGGTGGAATTAAAAAAAAATAGTGACTTGACAAGTATATAAATGTCTGCTACACTGGTATTATTAGATAAACAAAAAGGAGACAAATGAAGGTTTCTCAATTAGAGATCGGCGGTTTATACTGCATCAAGCAAAAAAAGAGGTTGTCGATTATCGAAAGAGACACCTTCACTCGGAATCTAGTTGGTGATGCAACTTGGTATTATGGCGGGATGCTTGATATCACAACGGCGGGATACACAACATATCCGTTTTCCAGACCAGGGTTAAAAGGGAAAATAGCTATGTATCTTAAAAAAGATATGATAGCCACTGGAGGAAAAATGGTCCCGGCGCACCTATTTACTATTGAGGGCAAACAATGGTTTGTCAAGAGTTCGCAGATTAGGCACTTTCAACCCTTAACGGAGGTCTTGAATGGCAACTAAAAAACCGGAGAACACTCTGTTTTGTTCTTTTTGTGCGAAGAGCCAAAGAGAAGTAAGAAAACTCATTGCAGGAAATACAGTTTATATCTGCGATGGCTGCGTTGAACTTTGTAATGAAATAATACAAGAAGACCTTAACGATCCGGCATTGGCTACTTTACCTAGTCTTGATGAACTACCTACCCCGAAGGAAATCTATAGCCAACTAGAAGAGTATGTTATTGGACAAGAAGAAGCAAAGAAGGTCTTATCAGTGGCAGTTTATAACCACTATAAAAGAATATTGATAAGCAATATTGGCAAGAAAAAGACCAGCAAGAAAGATGAAGATGACGTTGAGCTTGAAAAATCAAATGTTCTTTTACTTGGGCCTACCGGAAGCGGAAAAACGCTCCTGGCAAAAACCCTAGCTAAGATCCTGAATGTTCCATTCGCCATGGCCGATGCCACATCGCTGACAGAGGCCGGATACGTCGGAGAAGACGTTGAGACTATTCTACTTTCTCTCCTTCGTGCTTCAGATTTTGATGTTGAAACGGCAAAAAAAGGAATCATTTATGTTGACGAGATTGATAAGATTGCCAGAAAGGGAAGCAACGGGTCTATTACTCGTGATGTTTCTGGAGAAGGAGTTCAGCAGGCGTTATTGAAGTTGATCGAGGGGACGATTGCAAAAGTTCCACCCAAGGGAGGAAGAAAGCACCCACAGGAAGAGGCCATCGAACTTGACACTTCAAACATTCTTTTCATTTGTGGAGGGGCATTTTCTGGCCTTGAGAAGATTGTTAAGGAAAGGGTCGAGCGAGGCAAGAAGAAGTTTGGATTCCGCGCTGTTGAAAAAGATGAAGAATTTGATGAAGCAAAAGTGCATTCTTTGACAGAGACAGAAGACATCCATCAGTTTGGATTCATACCAGAATTTTTGGGCAGAATCCCTGTGCTTACTTACGTCGAGCAACTAACCGAAGATGCGCTGTTGAATATATTGACGGAACCGAAAGGCGCATTAGTGAAACAATATCAAAAACTTTTCAGATTGGATGATGTTGAGCTAACATTCACAAAAGGAGCACTGAAGTCGATAGCATCAAAGGCTATCGCAAAGAAAACTGGTGCCCGAGGACTCAGGGCGATCATGGAAAAAGCAATGATTAATACCATGTTTGAGATTCCGTCTGACGACACTATTTCTGAAGTTGTGATTAACGAAGATTGTGTCAATGGTGAGGGTCCACCACTTATTATTTATATGCAAAATTCTGAGCCAGCATAGGCTCAAAGGAGAGAGAAATGGTAGTCTGTATTTGTAGATCAATATCTGAAAAAGATATTATTGATGCAATACTAAATGGTTGCGGAAGTTTTGAGCAACTTATCGAAGAGAAAGATATCACCAACGATTGCACAACTTGTTTTGATGCAGCAAAAGATGTTTTTGAAGATAAAAAGAAACTTCTTGACATCTAATAAATATCGTGATATTATAATGTGATGAAGGTAAAAGATTTAGAGGAGGGAAATCTATACAAGATAAAGAGTATGGCTAGGCTCTTGGTTATTATAACTCAAGATAGAAAGGAAAGATGGTTGGAAATACACGCTTTGCCGAATATCTATCACGTAAGAAAACGAATAGATACGGACGAACTAAAAAAACAACCAGCCCTATACTGCGGAGCAGAAAGAATAAAGGCAAATTATTATAAACAGGGCTGGTTCAAGGCCCACAGATTTTTAATCGGAAATGAATATTATCTTATTCACGGAAGTTATATTAAACATATTAAGGAGTTAAAATGAGTACAACTTTTTGGGTAGTTTGGGGAACCGCTACAGCAGTTATTATCTGGGCTCACATTCAAGGAACGAAAGGGAAATGAATAAAATACAGGATATAACAAGCCGACTAGGTTATGGAACAGTCATTGGCAGTTTTGCCCTTGTCGGCTTAATATCATTGGCAAAAGAAAAAGTTCTTGACAAAATAAAAAAGATTTGATATAGTAATAACATAACTTAATCGAGAAATAAAATGAAAGCTGGTGATTTAGTAAAGTTATATATGCACGCGGGATGTTATCACATTCTGAAGATGTTTCGTAATGAGTTTGGTGATGAAAGTCGGTGATTTAGTAAGATGCAATGAGCATCTAGCCATCGTCATTGTTAGCGATGCTTATGAGACTTTAATAAGATGGCTCGATGATGGCGTTGTTGAGGATGCAGATAACTACACTCTTAGTTTGGAGGTTATCAGTGAAACCCGGTGATTTAGTAAAACCCTGGGCCGGCCAACAAAAAGTAGGTGTCGTGACGGAAGTTTATTCTGACCCTGACGGTAATGGTCCGCTCTCCGTTTGCTGGTTTGATGACCCTGGTCACACCTTTACATATTCTACCTTCGTGGAGGTTATCAGTGAAGCCCGGTGATTTAGTGCAGTTCATTATCCAGAGCGCAACCAATAAAGGCGTCTGGTTCGTTACTGAAGTGGATGGAGCATGGTGTAAACTTTATGGATTCGATAGAGATCCGTTTGGTGGCCGTCGAAATCCACACATTCTCTCTGCCAATCTGGAGGTTCTCAGTGAAAGTCGGTAACTTGGTAAAAATGAAAAGTGGTGGGACAGTCTGGTTGATGCTGGACATTGTAGCCGATACGATTTTGGTATTGAATCAAAGAACCAAATATAAAATGTGGGCCACAAAGTCGGCCTTCGAGGTGATAGCATGAAGGTCGGTGATCTAATAAGAGAGAAGCAGTTCCCCGAAGATGCTTGTGGTATCATTGTGGAAGTTGGAGACTTGCGAAAAAAGGAACCTTACAAGGTCTTTTGTCCCGCTTTCGGTAAAACATTAGATTTTGGAAAGAAGTATATTCAGGAACAGTGCGAGGTAATCAGTGAAAGTAGGTGCTAGAACCATACAGCCCACTTGCATACGCGAAGTGACCGAGATGACCGTCCTTGGACTCAATGCTGCGATAATTAGTTCAGCCATTAATTACGTCCATCAGATATTTGATGAACTGGATGCTCCTCTCACAAATCGGAACCAGCCGCGCTTATCGAAGAAGATTGAACTGAATAACCTCTCGTCTATGTTGGGGAACTTCTTCCGGTCAGGGATTGAGGAAGCATCTAAGGGCAACTTCCAGTCGAACAAGCCACATACCTACCCAGACCTTCTCGGCACAGGGAATGGCTGTCGCGACCTTGAGATCAAAGTCGCCCTAGAAAAGTACCATCCAAAGGGTCATCATGTCAAGCCCGGTGCCTACTTGATTGTTCGCTATGTGCTTGGCGGGCCTGACGGCTCTTTTGATCGAAAATCACGGGGCGATGTTGTTTGGATATGGGATGTCCGAATTGGGCAACTGGTTGATGAACACTTTAGCTTCAGCAGCACAGAGGGCGATTCTGGAAAGACAGCGACTATCAAGGCTGCTGGTTTAGCTGCATTGACGCCAATCTATTTCGATGAAGACAGGTGTCCATATAAGAACACGTCGCCGCATCGACGGAACTTGCGTGAGGTTTTCAGTGAAGGTCGGTGATCTAGTAGCATACGCATGGAACGCGCAAGAACGACCAGATGATGTTGAGATTGCGATAGTTGTGCAGATGGACTGTTACGGGCCTGGTCCACATGAGTGGGTCAAGATTATGATTCAAAAAGAACCTATTGAAGCACCCCACACTGTGCCCCGTTTTAAGCTGGATGCAATATCGTGAGAATAAAAAAGACAACGGTGCTCGCCCTTATTCTGGGATTTATTTTTGGTTTCTTAATCGGTCGCCATCTCCATCCCTCAAAACAGGATTTAAAGAATGAAATCAAGGAGTTAAAGTGTAGTGTTTCTATGCTGGAAAGCAATCTACTTGACTGCTGGCATGATTTGCCACTGGGTTGTATCCGGCACGGCAGCGTTGATTATTAAAAAAGTTCTTGACAAACAATAATATATTTGTTATAGTATATGAGTAACCTTAAAAACTTAGAAATAGAAGAGAGAGATATGGGATACCGATCTGAAGTTGTTTTGGCAGTCAGCAAGGAAATGCTGCCTCACTTTATGACCGTGCTGGCAAAGAACCCAGGAGTTCGACCGATGGTTCTTGAGGACACCACCACACTTAACGAAGACTACGACGGCGAAGGCGGTTGGCTGATGCACTGGAGCGGGATCAAGTGGTATGAGTCATATCCAGAAGTCGCGGCCATCCAAGCGTTCGTCGAGGACTGTGATACTGGCTGTCTTGAGACTTGGCATATCGAACATGGTGGAGGTGATCTCGCAACGCCCCACGATATGAATGAGTACGAGCATTTCCGCTTCGTTCGTTTGGGCGAAGAGAATGAAGACGTAGAAGACAAAGGCGAGTTCTGCTATGCAGACATTTGTTTTGTAAGAGATGTGAACTTCTAATGAAGCCTGGGGATTTAGTCTATTATCAGGCGCAAGGCTTTAACTGTCACTGTGGCACAGATTCAGACGGGCCTGCGACGATGATCTCTCTGTCATACTATCCAGAAAACGGAAAGTCTAGCGATTACGCTGAAATCTTCCTTCATTGGAAGGGGCAGGTCTTGAGTGTATGGAGAAAACAGGTTGGTCTGCTAAAAGAGAAAAATGATGGAAGTTGGCGACATTGTAAAAATCCCTCATATGAATGAGAGACTGACGGGCGAAAAGAAAAATGTTGGGATCATTACGAAAGTGGATCGCTCTTCGTTAACCTTCAAGAGGCGATATTGGGTGAAACTTTTCGGTGGATGGTCTGTCGGACCTGTCCCGTTTATGGAAAGGCAGCTACAGGTTATTTCAAAAAGTTCTTGACAAATAGTTTTTTATTTGCTATGATGTATATATGAACTATTTAATAGTAGAGGAATCTCGCTATGAAAAAGAAAAAGAAAAAGGCTCTGCCTCGCAACTGGTATGCGGTACACGCGCACAATCGTACAAGTGCGGGAAGTCATGGCGATAAGAAGAAAGAGCGATCCAAAAAAGCATGCCGCACATATAAATGGCGAGGATGAAATGAAAATCGGTGATTTAGTTAGGTATCGACAGGGTTCGCTCGATAAGGTGGGCATTGTTACAGGACAGAAAGAAGATGGCGATTATTGGGTACAGTTTGCTAACGGGATATCCCCTTGTCGATGGAGATGTCTGGAGGTTTTAAGTGAGTGTCGGTGATTTGGTTATAGTTCCAGCTTGGGGCGAATACAATGAGCATAGCTCATATGTTGGTGTAATCACTAGCATTTACGGACACAAAGTTGATATATCCGGTGGCCCATGCGGTACAGAAGTTTGGGACAAGAGTGATGTGAGGTTGGTAAATGAAAATCGGTGATCTAGTTGTTTTGAAGAAAGAGTTTCAGATGAATACTAAGATGTTCGGAGTCGGCATTATCCAAGACGAGAACCCGTCTTATTATTTTATCTATTGGAGTCGATATGGAAAAGGAACTTATGCAACGCATAAAGACCAAGTGAGGTTAGTAAGTGAAAGTCGGTGATTTAATCTTGTATACTCCAAATAAGGATTCAAAAGAAAAGTCCGATATAGGAGTTATTTTAAAGTTGTCTCCTTCAGGTAGAAAAGCCTCTGTGCTCTGGTCAGGTGAATCAGTGGGAATCTTCTTTGCCGTTGGAGATTTACACAACTATCCTGATAACTTTAAGTTAGTGTCAAAATGAAAGTCGGTGATTTAGTTAAACCCGTCGATACTCGCGGTGCGCTCTCGATCTGGCCGAAAAACAGAGTGGGCTTTGTAACGGAGATATCTGCTGATGACGTTGACGGAGTGAAGCAGATATTCGTCCGTTGGACTAGCGATTCGGACTGGTCCCTTGAATATTCAGACCATGTGGAGGTTATTAGTGAGCGAGAATGATCATGGATCATGGGCAAAACCCGGTGATTTTGTTCAGTTTATTACCATTCTGGGAAAGCCTACTGAAATCTACGGAGTTGTTGTGGGAGTCTGTGAGACAAACACGAGGATCGAGGGTCGCCGGTATGTTAAAGTCGCATGGCAACAACCGACAATGGCAGGAACCAGAGCGGTGCGAGACTGTTGTTTGAGAGTTTTAAAAAGAACTTGACAAACGAATAAATATATAGTATAGTATTAATATAGAAACTTAGAAGAGAGAAAAATAAAATGGCATGGAACGGTACAGTAACTTGCGGAGTGTGCTATAAGACCGGACATAACCGTCGCGGTTGTCCAACACTAAAGTCGCGTCACGAACAAGCCCTTGCAACGAAAGAAGAAGATCGGACCTATTATGACCAGCGGCTCATCCGAGAGTTTGAGAACAAGGAGCGAAGTAATAAATCGCGTAAGTGTACTTATTGTGGGGAAAAAGGCCACAATCGACGAAGTTGTACTATTTTAAAGGTCCACATGGGGCATGTTAAAAAACAAGAGGTTGCTTTTCGCACTGCGTTTGTTGAACATCTTAACGAGCTAGGACTTAATGTTGGCTCGCTCGTACAAGGAGTCGGCACGTCAATCAGTGGAGAATACCGTACTGCGGTCGTGACCGACATTTTATGGGATAATATTTCCATCGTCAAAGCATATATTATGATGCCGCGATTTTTGAAAGTTCAACCTCTAAAGGCTTTTAGCGACCCTCGCGTCACCACTTACTTTAATATCACCAGTCCTGACTCTTGGCCTACTGGCCCAAAATGGAGCAGTGCTGCGAATAGTAATCGATGGGAAGAGGATTATTATAAATGTGAAGTGCTTGGATCTACGGGCACTGATGCTAAAGCCCCTCATGGATGGATAGACGACATGACTCACGTCAAGGAGTTCTTTAAGGACCGCGAATCTTATCAGTGGCCCGATGACCAACAGGATGACTGCGGTGGCAGCTATTATAGCTGTGAGTGGTGGGATCTTGAAAATGAAAAAAGTTCTTGACAAATGGGACTATTTATAGTATAGTATTAATATAAACAATCAAAGAACTTAAACCCAAAAACTAAAGAGGACAGAAAATGGGTGTTGATTTTAAAACATTTTTAGAAGTAGTGCCGCACGTTACCGCAATCAAGAAGCCGGTGCTTCTTCGTGGACGACATGGCGTCGGAAAGTCTCAAGTTGTATATCAGTTGGCTGATAGCCTGGGTCTTCCAGTCGTAGAACGCAGAGCTTCTCAGATGACCGAGGGCGACTTGGTTGGCCTTCCAAAGACTGACGGCAACGTCACGTCTTTCTGTCCTCCAGAGTGGTTCAAAACTGCATGCGAAGATGCTGTTGTGCTCTTCCTCGACGAGGTTGATCGCGCAACAATCGAAGTTCGTCAAGGCATCTTTGAGCTTACGGACTCGCGCAAGCTGAACGGATATCATCTTCACCCAGAAACTCTTATTTTCGCTGCTGTAAATGGCGGCGAGCATGGGGACCAATATCAGGTTGGAGAGATGGACCCAGCCGAGCTTGATCGTTGGACTGTGTTTGATGTTGAACCCAGCATTGAAGATTGGCTTAACTGGGCGAATGGAAAAGTACACCAGATGGTTTGGGATTTTGTAAATCACAATCGCAATCATCTTGAGCACACCGATGACTTCGAGCCAAACAAAGTTTATCCTTCTCGTCGTTCATGGGAACGCCTGGATTTATGTTTGACTAATGTCGATAGTGGCCCAAGTATCATTGACCAAGGCGCGTCAACAGTATTATTTACTCTCGCCTCTTCGTTTGTTGGATTTGAAGCTGCCGTAGCACTGAATGATTACATTCAGAACTATGAACGAGTTGTTAGTCCCGTTGAAATCCTTGACGAAGGCAAACATGACAAGGTTGTAGATTTTGGTATTACCGATCACACTGCGCTAGTTGAGAAGATGGAAGCTCAGGAACTCTTCAAAAAAGAGTTGACTGAAAATCAGGTTCAGAATCTCGCAAAATACTTTATTGCACTTCCCTCCGAGGTAGCGATGAAGTTGTGGACTGTTCTCGGAGCGGGGGAACTTCAGAATACGGTTAAACTTCATCAGGCAAAAGTTGATGGAGTTCAAGTATCTCATCATCTGGTGAAGATTCTAACTGGCTCTGACGCGACAGAGAACACGGAGGAGGCGTAAAGCCTCCTCTTTTTTACTTGACTTTTGTTTAAATGTTTGATATAGTATTAATATAGAAACTTAAAAAAGGGAAATAAAGTGTCTGACGAGATTAAGGATTCTGAAGTCGAAGAGATTGTTGAAGAAGCCGCTCCTGACTTTGACCTGAACATGCACACTGCGCGGTTGCTTATGAATGAGCCGTTCTTTGCTGCGTTGTCGCGTCGAATCGAGAAGGTGTCCTGCTCTTACATTCCGACTGCTGGTGTTCGCGTTAATCCGCACACGGCGCAACTTGAGATGCTTTATAATCCTGCTTTCTTTGGGAAGCTGACAGATAAGCAGGTTGCCGGTATTTTGAAACATGAGTTTTATCATATCATTTTTGAGCATATCACCGAGCGAAAGCCTGATGATAAGAAACTGGCTCGCATGTGGAACTTTGCGACAGACCTTGCAATCAATAGTCATCTGCGCGGCGAACTTCCAGAAGGTTGTTTGATGCCGGGTGAAGGTCCGTTTAAGGATATGCCCCCAATGATGTCTTCCGAATATTATATGGAAGAGTTAAAGAAGCGTCCACCGGAGGATCAGCAAGGCGAGGGAGATTCTGGTGAAGGTGAAGGTGAGGGCAAACAAGGCGAAGGCGATGGGAATCTCGGAGATCAGGGCCAGTTTGATTCCCATGAAGAGTGGGATAAAGCCGATGCCGCGACAAAGGAGATTGCAAAAGAGCGCGTTAAAGATGCTCTACGCAAAGCCGCTGAAGAGTCTGCTAAGTCAAACTCTTGGGGTTCCGTATCTTCTGACGTTCGCAAGCAGATTATGAAGTCATTCACTTCAAAAATCGACTGGAAGAAGGTTCTGCGTTACTTTGTTAAGACCTCGCAGAAGGCCAATAAATCGTCTACAATCAAGCGAATCAACCGTCGCTATCCGTACATCCACCCAGGACGAAAGACAAGCCGACAGGCCAAGATTGCAATCTCTATTGACCAGTCTGGTTCGGTTTCTGATGATATGCTTGCCAAGTTCTTCGCAGAGTTGAATAAGCTCGCAGACCTCGCAGAGTTTACGGTTATTCCATTCGATTCTGACGTTGCAAAGGATAAGATTTATGTTTGGAAAAAGGGAGAAAAGCGTAAATGGGAGCGCGTCCGATATGGCGGGACCGACTTTGACCCTCCGACCGAATATGTAAACGAGAATGGATTCGACGGTCACATTGTCCTCACGGATATGTGTGCTCCAAAACCCAAGTCGAGCAAGTGCCAGCGTATGTGGATGACCACGGAATATTATGCGAAGCACCCATATTTCCAGACAAACGAGCGAGTTATTGCAATCGATGATTAATAACTTGACAAAAACTGTTTTATTTGCTATATTACAATATAGGAGGCTAAAAAATGGCTAAAGCAAATATTCAAAAGATTTCAGAGGCGTTCGCTTCTAATATTGAAGCCTCGAAAAAGTGCGCTCTCTGGAATGAAGTCGGTCGAAGACTGACAACCGAAGAAATCGTTCAGGTCCACAAATCCGCGTCGGCTGCGTTTCGGAACGTAGCCGAAAGTCTTAACGACGGACTGAACGTAACAAAAAATGATTCAAAATGGGCAACGGACTTTTTGAATAATCTACTGGAGGAAAAATAATGTTTTCAGAAGAAACAAAAGAAAATCTTAAACTCTTTGCACAGATTTCTGCGTTCTACGTCGTTATGTTGACTTTTGCGTATGTAGTTATGAACTAGATGAAAATCGGTGACTTGGTAAGGTACAAAGGGAGAGATCGAGTAGGTGAAGTCGATTATCAAAGGCGACTAACTGCCCGAAAAGGCTATGGTTTGATCACAGAAATACTTCAAGGTCACGAACCACCTAACTTCCCGTTAATATTGAAGGTTCAGTGGAGCGGAATCATTCAAGTGACATTGATTGAAATGGCTGAAGATTTAGAGTTGGTTGAAAAAGATGAATGAAAAAATAGTGAATAAGATGGTATCAGAAGCATGCGCCTGGGCTATCAAAACCAAGACAACTTTCGAGCTTGATTTGTTGCTTTCGGTTTATTTGTCCGGTCAAGTCAAACTTACGCTGGAAGATAAGAAAACAATATTAAAAACGATTGCTGAGATCGAAGGTCCAGAAGATTTATCCAGTGAAGAAAGTTCTTGACTTTTGTTTAAATATTTGTTATAGTATTAATATAACTTAGATTGGTAGAGAGAAATGGAAGAAACCTTTATTGTTCCTGTTGTAGTTAGAGAAGCTGATGGAAGTTGTCTTGTAGCATTTCCAGACGGAACGCGCCTTGCTGCGCCTGGACTCGATGGAGCCCAGCAGATCGTGAATCACTTCTATGGTGAAGAAGAGGAAGAAGAGCCACGGCGCAAGATTGGCTTTCGAGTCTAAATAAAAATAGTTCTTGACTTTTATATAAAAGTATGAGACAATAGTAATATAAATAATCAAAAACCCTTCAGCCAAAGGATTCAAAGATGGCAACTGTAGTTTTCGATACAAATAACAATCAATGGTACGTTCGCTATGCGAACGGCAACTTGGACCCATGCGCCAATAGTGCGACTGCTAACACGCTCGCACGCCGTGCCAACTCACTGTCCTAGTCCGATGTCCTGAGCAAGACGAAAAACTGCTCTTTTTTTTTATTTTTTACTTGACTTTTGATTAATAATGTGAGATAATAAGTTATACTTATTTGAGAGAGTGAAATGAAAGTTGGCGATATTGTAAAGAACGTTAGAGCAGTCTGGAACAACCCAGAAGTTCCCGGTGGGCCTTATCCCGCTGGTTGTCTGGGAGTCGTTGTAGATATCCGCCCCGATAAGTGGAATAACCCTCCATTGTTCGACTATGTTGATGTTATGCTTTCCCACGAGGGTAAAGAAGTTTGGTGTGGGAACTATGCTAAACCTTATTTTGAAGTTGTTACTGCCGAGGAGGCAAAGTAGAATGAACGAATACAAAGAAAAGAAAATGAGCTACGGTTTTTATAATAGTGATTTCATTACTTATAACAAACTTATGTGTACTGAACAGGGCGCACAAGTTTTGTGGAAACACAAAAACAACACTTATACTCTCGCTTGGTTGCTTGGAGAAGCTGACGATTTTAAAGAGTCTGGACAATATGATATTGTTGTTCCAGAAGATGGAATCGTATCAGTTCATTGGGATCATCTGCAACCCATAACTATACCCACTGTTTAAGGAATCAAAAAGATGAAAGTTGGTGATATTGTGAAACTCAATGAAGTGTTTTATCCAGAATATAAAGGATCGTGTGGGGTGCTTGCAGAAAAGAAGGCCGCCAGCGGCTTAAATCGTGACCCGATGTGGAAAGTTTTCATTCAAAACCGCATGCACTCCTTTTATGTTCCTTCTAAAGATATAGAAGTTATCGGCTTTGACGAGGACAAGATGACCGGAGGGAGACTATAATGAAAATCGGTGACTTGGTAAAAGTAAAAACGAAACACTACGGCACAATGATTGCGGTTGTTGTTGGCGAGCACTTCTCGAATCTAGGAAGAGACTGGATTGTTCAGCCTAACAACCATCCGAGACAAGTTGTCTGTAGTCCTTGCGATCTTGAGGTGATCTCATGAAAATCTTCTTAGCAAAATATGAACACAAGCACGGCACGGACGAGCGCGCCTTCAAAACTCGCAGAGGTGCTGAATGGCAACTTCAACAATGGGCTGAACAATATGTAGACGAATGGGGTCCGATGGTTCCCGATAATATGCCAACGCCAAATCTTGTTGAGCAGTGGACCGATATCACAGGCGGGAACGAGTTTCTTTATATTGAAGAGCTTCCTTTGCTTGACTTGCGCGATATTAATAAAAAAGAAGACACACGTTATAAAGGAACTTTTGACTAAGATGACCAGTCACGAAATACTTTTTGTCTCGTGTGCATTTATCTTTGCGACTTGCGTGAGCTTATTTATTATTGATTTGGTTAGGCCAAAATAATACTTGACTTTTATTAAAAAGTATGCGATAATAAGTTATAACTTATTGAGAGAGAATTGAATGAGAGATTTATACAGAGTTCTTTTATGGGAAGACGCCGTTAGAATATTCGAGCGTGATTTCCTTCCGGGTATTCGACAGATAGAAAAGCGAAACAATGGGGGACGAGCTTGGGTTGACTCTTGCATGCGTAGAGAAGCATGGAATAACTGGACTGATTCGCTCTGCAAAGATGGTCGGATTTCTGACTGGCAGTATGAAAACTGGTCGCAGCCCGATTGTTGTGAACGCGAGCCGAAGTGGTAAAAAATGGCTGAAACTGCTGCATTTGATTTAATGGTTTTAGGTTGCGGCTTCATCGCGATCTGTGTTTTTTGTTCCGTATGGGAAAAACTGCGAGGATAATAAAAATAAAATGAATAAAGAAGTTGCCAACAAAGTCTTGACCGACGTTAGAGAAAAGCATAAAGGTTTATCTGATGCTATATTGTGTTTGACGGTTATGGATGTTCGACATATTATAGAAGATACAGTCGAAGAAACAAAATATCATATTGTAGAAAAGTTGGTTGAAAGTAGAGAAGGATTTATTGAGTTTCTTTTAGCTCAAGGACTTATTAATGGAGCAGAAACTAAAGAAGATATGAAAGAGTTAGTTTATGATGCTCTTAATGAGTTATAAATGGAAATGTGGCGTAGCTAGTAACAGCTAAACGCATATTTAGAAAGACGTAAAAGTACGGTTTTCTTTTTTTTAGTTTAATAATGGGAGGTTAGAGGCATTTAGATTTAATATATACGCGCATGCACGACTTGTCAAGTGTTTTATTTGGCACGCTTTTTGATATAGCAAGATCCATGCCAACAAAAAGTGCTTTACAAGCTGCGCGAAATGTGTTAATATATTAATAACGCCCTAATCGAATGGAGGAATATTCATGGCAACCGCAAAAACAACAACACCCGCTACAACGCAAAAAGCATTAGCAGAGGCGACCAATACCGCGACACATGCCGCTGAACGCGCCGCGCATGCTTCTGCTCGCGTGTCTGCCCTGCGCGATGACGTGGAGCAGCTAAAGTTAGCAGTCGCAGAGCTACAAGATGCCGTCGTTACGCTGCGAAAACAAGCAGCGAACGGATAAATAATAAAAAAAAGTTCATTTTTTTGTTGACAAGCCCCGTTCTATTTGGTATAATAGGGGCATAACTTAAAGAGAGAAATAAATGACTCGCAAAGATTATCAACTCATTGCTGACGTACTGCGTAACACTGACCTTCCTGGCAACGTCCGCGATATCTTGGCCTTGAACTTCGCGGCAGCACTCAAGCGGGACAACCCGCGCTTCAAAGCTGTGCGGTTCTGCCAAGCGACACGCCCCGATATTGCCGATAGCGAGGCAATCAAAGAGTTAAACGCAAAAGGCTTTGTGGGCAAGTAAGCCGATAATAATAAAAAAAAAGTAAAAAAGTTCTTGACAGCCCCTATAAGATTTAGTATAATAGGGGAGTAACTTAGTGAGAGAGAAAATATGCACGGTGGATTGAATAGCTTTTTGGATAGCCTGGACGATGATTTTGGTGTCTTCGATGACCTTGCAGACAGCCTTGACTTTGCTTCTGTAGGTATTGACACCGCAGATCCAGAAAAGGACGCTCCAAAAAAGAGCAATGATTCCAAGGCGTTAGTTAAACAATCGCCTAGGGGAACTAAAAAACGAGGCCGCAAGCCAGGGCAAAAGCCACGCTGCGGTAACTGCGGAACCCTTGGGCACACCCGCAGAAAATGTGCGAGGTTATAAAAAAAATAAATATAATCAAGCACATCAGCAGTAGGCACGGCGAACTAATAAAGATATCCCTCCTATATTAGGAAAGGTCTGGAAGCACACACAACATAAATGCTCTTTGCTACTTGAGCCATACAAGAAAGTAGATAAGCCAGCACAGTTAAGGCTAGCAAACTGTGACAGCCTTTTAGCCTTGCCTGCTGCTGATTTTAAAAGCCAAAGCCAAAGCGCATAGAGCACCAGCACCCCCCTCCCCCCTCCTACCCAGGCCGGCAATCTAAGTCCCTATAAGGGCACGGCGGATAGCTGCGCTAAATACACGCGTTAGAGCGCTAGAAAAATTTGCCAGATTTTGGTTTTTTGCGCAATTGCCTAGTTACATTTGGTATGGACGAGGCAAAACTAAACATCGGAGATCTAATTAAATTTAACGCAGATCTAGATCCAACAAATTTCGAAGTGCATTTGCATGACATCGACTTTAGAGCCCATAAAGGAGACTTCGGAATAATAATAGACAAAAATAGAAGAAGTTCAAGATACAGAGTGCTATTAAATACCGGAATGTGGGCAGAAGTCTCGTCCGGAGATCTAAATCGAAACGATGTTGAAATATTAGCTAGCTAAAAAATAGCGCCAAAAAAAATGCGAGAATTTAGCAATTCCGTACCAGTGGCTAATTAATACCATGAGTGAAGATAATAGATGGCCATGTAATGCAGATACGGGCGACTTGCTATATTGTCATGCAGTTGGCAACAAATATGGTTGGTATTTAAATCAGCTAGCAGTGGTGATTAATACCGATTCAGATAAAAAGCAATATACTATACATATGAGCGAAACGGGCAAGCATATGTATATAAAAGATAGTGATTTTGCTACTGGGAATGTAGAGGTCATATCTGGTGCAAATAATACAACCATTAAGAAGCGCATGCGAAAGGTCGATGCGATGGGCTTCCCGCGCCTGAAAAAGATCTATTGGGATGATGATGACGACTTTAACCACATGGGGGACTGATTAATCTTCAGTATCTTCGTCGTCGTCTGGTACCAGATGTAAGCGCATATCTTTCGTTGGTTCGCTTGGAGATATGTTATTTGTTTCTCCCCACTCGAAGTAACCATATAGGCCATTGTCAAATGGATTCGAATCAACATTTTTCAGCGTTGCTAGAGCTTTTTCTACTGTATCCTTTAAATTCTCGACGTACTTACTCTGATTAATCAGCATTTCTGCGAGTACAATTGTGTTGTGATCAAATTTCTTTTCTAGCATTGCATATCTTTTATTTTGTATCGATATTATCCACGCTAGCAATATTATATTTGCTGCAAACACGCATAATATCAAGTACATGTTGTTTTCGATAAATAATAATACTTCTTGCATACAATTAACTAGCTGTTAAACACTATTTACACACATGAAACTCTTTGCTAACGTGGGCGATCTTGTGTGCTATACTGTAGCACAGGTAGGTCATATGCATGGCATGCCGTATTATTGGGGAAAAGACACCGTGGCAAAATTATATGGAATCGTTATAAGAGCGGAATCTCACAATGTAGTCGCAGCTACCGACATCAGCGACATTTATGCATCCGCTTTTTACGATATTTACTTTTTTGACGGTGTGGTTACCACAGTCAATGATATCGATTTCGAATTAGGGTTTGCAAGAGTTATTTCAAAAGCGGAGGTTAGAAGTGAAGAAGAAAACACATGACGTCGCAAGTCAATATGGGCTAGATTTACGTGAATCAATATTATTTTATCAACTAGAGGCTTTAGAGGTAGCTACGTCTGTTAGCGATTGGGAACTAAGCTTATGTGTTCGCGAATTTATAAAACAATTTGATGCGGAGCGCAATGCTAGTGGTTTACTGCTCTATTGTTGAGAAAAATTTTCGGTCGATTAAATCGAGGTTAACTTGTATAAAAAATTTTTTCGAAGGCCTTTCTTGGACATAACAAACTAATTATAAGCCGTAAAATACCTCATTTTTTTCTTTACTTTTTGTTTCGAATTTAGTATAATAATAAGAAACATAGGAATATCAAAATGATAAAGATCTTATCTCTGTGCGCGGCTCTTCTTGCGCCTGAATCAACGGGGCTAGATCCCCATGGTCGAGCACTGCACTTAAAATTAGATGCGGATTTCAATACTTCATATGAAGCTTGCATTACAACCAACAAACAGGCGCGCAAATACGGCATTGATCCGTTTGTTGCGACTGCTTTAATGTATAAAACAACCAAATTTTCACCAAAATTGGCCAAAAAGTCTAAAATGTTTCGAAAAGTACAGAAACTTTACGGATGTGACCCTGGTCAAGATCAATTTATTCGTAGTTCGTGCAGTCCATTTATGCTTTTCGCGCCCCATTTGGCCTCTTTTTTGGAAGAAACGTACAGAAATAAAAGAATTGGGTCCGATTATCGGGCCGCAATCCTAAAATTTTTGAAAAATAACCGAAGAAACACAAAAGTTGTCGAAAATATGGCAAAAAGGTTCGCAGATTGCTATTCTAGAACGCACACCTATTATACTTGGAACAATCCATTCCGAAATTCGAAGCGTTTGCCCCCTCCTCCAAGACAGCATGCACAAATACCCCCTCAAAACGGCCCTAGAACGCCCCCAGATCCACAATTGCAGGGCCTGCTAAGGGATTTAAGGCATCCACAGCCTTATGACCACCAAAACGAACGTCTGCAGCGAAAAATGCAGTATGATATTCAAATTTTATACTCAATTCTTGGTCCTGGCTTCAAAATTGAAGCAAAATCTAGAGATTCTAGAAATCCAGAGTATTATGTATACGGAGATCGTCGAGATTTAAGAAATATGTTGATCAATGCGGCCTCAAATACATCTGCAGATTACAACCCTCACACTTTTAGGGAACATAATAACGGAGCAATGGTTCTTTTGCTAGGCGGGCCAAAGTTAAAGATAACTTTTACGCCTTATGGTGAAAACACATATTTTGTTAAAATACAATAGTATAGAACTATTTAATGTATGATTATGAGTTTAGAATTATGGCGAACATTCCTTCGCGAGAATGAAGGAGAATTGAAGAAATTACCATTTCAGATTTATTGTGATATGGATGGTGTTCTTGTTGATTTACCAAAGGGTATTTTAGATAAAGCTGATATGCCCGTAAATTCGCAATACAGAAAGGCTGTAATAAAAATTATCGGATCAAATCAGGTCTGGCAAAGTTTCAAAAAGAATCCAAAATACACAGAGGCTGTGAAGTTTATGTTTAAAACAATGGATAATGATGTTGATTTTTGGGCCACTTTACCAAAAATGGAAGACGCTGATAAGCTGTGGGAACATCTCTCACAATATAATCCTCATATTTTATCTGCACCTTGGGACATGGATTCTGAAGAGGGGAAACGGATGTGGGTTTATAATAACTTGATTCCTCAACCGAACGAAGTGGAACTAACAAGAGACAAATTTAAATTCGCAATCACAGAATCTCCGGATGGAAAAAAATATAAGAATGTGCTTATTGACGATATGCCAAAATATATCGGTCCATGGAGAGAACACGGTGGACATGCTATTGAACATACGTCTGCAGAATCGAGCATTGCTCAACTAGAAGAGTATTTAAGCAACCCTGATCAATGGGAAGTAGAGGACAGTGAAAATGAAACTACTACTTGAAAATTGGCGAGGGTATTTGGAGGAAATGATCTCATCAGAAGACTTGAGAGCTTTTGACGAAAAATATAAAGATCCAAAGAATGTTAGAGAGTTGGAGCAACATCTCATCAAATTAGGGTGGGATCCAAAAGCTGTTAAGCACCACAAAGGTGAAAGCCCTCCTTATGCAGAGATAAGAAACATTATTTTAAATCTGGATAAATATATGGCACCAAAAAGCGTAGAAATGATTCCGGTAGAAAAAATATACTTGGATGTTGATTCAGCAAGCGATAGAGAGAAAAAATACCAGGATTACAAGTCAGGTAAGATAGATAAATACTTTCGTGATACTGACGCCGACCCAGATAAAATAGATTTTAGTAAGGTTCCGCCTATTACCCTAGTGCAGCTGCCGAACGGTTCATTAGAAGTTGCAGATGGAATGCATCGGGTCTTTCTGGCGAAGAAAGCCAATGCAAGCTTGCCTGCATGGGTGGTAAGATTAAAATGAAACAACTCCTTGAAAATTGGAAGAAGTATTTATTATCTGAAAAGCTTATGCTTAAGCCCGGCCCAAACGGCTGGGACTTGTACGGCAAATTAGTTGCGGAAGCGTATAAGAACGCATCGTCATATGATCCTGAAGCAGCTTCTTCTTTTGAGGCTTTGGGTCCATTCACTGATAAAATGTTTAAACAAATTCAATCTAGAGTTGATGTACAGTTTGTAGATTACGATCCATATCCCTCGGAAGTAGAAATGTGCCAAGATGCCATGAAAAATAGAGTTCTCAAAATATGGACAGGGGGAATAGAGCACCCTGTTTTTGATCCCGAGTTAAATGCTAAGATGAGAGCAGTGCACGATTATATGACACATTGTCAAAGAGACACAAGTTTTACTCTTCCTGGTGAGATCGCAGCATTTAATGCGCACATGAAGACGGTTCCTGAAGCCGGAAGAGGAGCTTTATTCACGGAAGTTGTTGGCCAAGCGGCCTATTATATAAACTATGGAGAATTTCCGGAACAAAAGATAGTTATATTAAAAGAATTTGATAAATATAACGTCGGATCCGTCGATGGGTACGATATAATTAATAAGGAATTGGTAGCAAAATGAAACAACTACTTGAAAATTGGCGTAAATTATTAGAAGGAGAGGTTCTTAACTTCCCTCATCAACCTAAAATTTCAGAAGAAGATCTTCAGAGAGTTATTGCTTTAGAAGGTAGAATTGGAGAATTGCTGAGAGAATTTTATGGTAATACGTCTGAAATCCCAATCGATGTGATAGACATAATGGAGGCCCTTATTAATGCCACGGAGGAGTCGCTTAAAAAATGAAACAACTACTTGAAAATTGGCGCAAATCTTTAAAGGAAGAAGAAACAATCCCGGCCCCCAGTGTAGATCCTTCTTCTGTTAAAATTATTTCTCCTGTTGTATATACCAATTTAGGCGGCTCTGGGAGGCTTTTTGCCGTTGCAACTTTTGATTATATTGACCAAACGCGCCAATGGTATAATCTATCACCAAAAAGAACATTTAAATTTGGGTTTTATGCTAGTTCTGCAACAAGTGGTAATGTTGATAAAGACGCTGGTCATTGGTTACCAACAAGAGGTATAAGAGATGACGGCTCTTGGATTATGAAAATTGAAGGAAAATATGCAAATCCCGAAAGTGTACTTGGTCAAGTCGGATCGATTTTAGACCGGCAATTTCCGTTAGATTGGCAAAGAAAAGTCATGGGCCCAAAACGAAAAGAATTTATGACTAGAGAAAGACAATGGGAAAAAGAAGGAATGGACTTCGAAAAAGCGAGAGAAAAAGGAGAATTAATAGGAGTCAAAAATGTTAACGACATATTTAGGAAGCATGGAGTCTATGATATCACGCCACAAGATCCCGACATTGGAGCACCCCTAACAGAAATGAAACAACTAACTGAATATATTGAAGAACTAGAAGAAGAGTCTAGAGCGATTGACCATGGTTCGTTTGCAATTAGGGATTCATTACATAACTTAGTTTGGGACGAGAATGATAAATTAGATCCCGAAGTAAGAGAAAAGCTGATGAAGATTGCTCAAGACTTCTGGGCAAAATTAGAACTCGATTGGAATGAAATAATGGATGTTACCTTCACTGGATCATTAGCAAACTTTAATTGGTCTAGACATTCTGATATTGACATGCATTTAATTGTTGACTTTGAATCTGTGGATGAAAACACGCAATTAGTAAAAGATTACTTTAATGCCGTCAAGTCAAACTGGAACAGAAGACACAACATCTTCCTCAAGGGATTTGAAGTGGAGATTTATGTTCAAGACGTAAGTGAAATTCATAAGTCTTCCGGTGTTTACTCTATATCAAAAGATGAATGGATTGTCAAACCAATAAAAGAAGATTTTAATATTGATTGGAACGATGTTACGAAGAAAGCAGAATCTTTAATGAATATGATTGATGAAGTAGAAAATCTAATGAATTCAACACATTATAAGACCGCACATCGTTTTGGAAAAATGCTGAAGGATAAATTAAAGAAATTTAGAAGATGTGGACTAGATCGAGAAGGTGAATATTCCAGCGAGAATATTGCTTTTAAAGTCCTAAGAAGAAATGGATACTTGGAAAAGTTGAGTAACCTCTGTCTCTTATACACATCT
>LUML01000012.1_pt1 | contig 54929 bp, 62 predicted proteins | sample 729661 | NCBI WGS metagenome assembly LUML01 (sample SAMN03860264, study PRJNA289734) | marine metagenome | biome: seawater column; feature: ocean; material: water; isolation source: Red Sea water column Station 22 - depth 10m | place: Saudi Arabia: Red Sea | collected 2011-10-15 | depth 100 m | reverse complement strand
ATCCAGTGGAAAACCCTTTAGAAATGCTTTTACCAAGTTTAGAAAAAATGCTCATTAGATTATCCTTGTTCTTCTGGATTAATTGAATCGTGAAGACATCTCATTCATATCTGTTTCTACGTAATGCGACCTCTTAAATGACCCCTTACTAAAGTCTTGATCAAAAAACAAAATGCCCTCATCGTCCACTACCATGACTTCTGGAAAATATTTATTTGTTAAGTCCAACTCAACCATATCGTCTATTGATAAACCCAACGATACAGCCAATCCCAACCTATCCAATCGACTTTTATTTCTATCATTAAGTTCATCATAAGGCTTGCTTACAAAAGTATCAAAATGAGGTATATCGTCCCATACCCAAAGACCATCCCTTTCTGCATTTTCTCTTATTTCTTCCCGTGTCGGTTTGGGAGGTTCAGACAACCCCTGCTCTGTCCACGTATCTGGTGGATTTATGTAATTCATCATCTGCTCATGGATAGCTTCTCCAGCCCCTGCCACTGCTCCACTCGGCGTTGCCGATTGTTCTATCAAAGGCTCTGTAGACATTACCCTCCTGCCCGTTCTTTGCATAAACTCATCAAGGGGTTCATCGTAAGTTCCTTTGACTCCACCTTGCCCACCCGCAGCGGTCCATCGGGCAACGCCATCTGCCCAGTGAAGATACAATCCCGGCTGAGATCCTATGTTTACTGGATCTCCATCTTTGTCTACTGGATTAGGAGGATAGAAGTTCTTCGCATACTGCCTTGGAAGTGTAACTCCCGCATCCTTCCATAATTCTTCTCTCGCTCCACCAAAGAACTCCCATGTCTTATAGGCAGCTATTGTGGTGCCAGCAATGACTGCGAGTGGTCCCACGAAAGGAGATATTTTAGCTCCCACAGCGGCAAGCTTTGGATTGCCCTGTAAAACATTTTGCACATAGCTTACATTTTCATCCCATTGATAGTCTTCTGACACACCCCATATTTTTCCAGCCCAACTAACTGCATCAGTTGGATCAACAATATCATCTACAACCTCAGTTAGTTTTTTTTTTGGAAGTCCCAACTTCTCTCTAATCCTATTACCTACTTCATCGCCAAATTCTTCTATTAGCCACTCAGTACCAAAGCCAGTTATGCTTTCTATTAGTCCCGGTTGATCATCAAACATCCCTCCTTGCGATCCCCCACCAAGGCTCGTTGCATTATTCAGCAGTGCCATATGTGCCGCAAACTGTCTTACGGCATCCTCGTCATCCCAATCAATGCCTTCGCCAGTTTCGGGATTCCATAACATCTCCCAAGCACTGTCCCTTTGGTCTTCTTGCTTATTAAATTTTTCCATTTGGTTTTTGAAGTGCTGAAGCTCTTGCTCTGACAAGTCATTCTCTAGTGCCATAGCTTGAAGCTGCTCTTCAAACAACGCATCGCCATGCCTTAAAGCTTGCAATACTTGCTGTTCATCCAATCCAAACTCTGCTGCCCACTGTGCCGCAGCATTATCTAACGATTCACCTCGCAACCTAACATCTTGCTCCACTTGAAATTTGAGCATTAGAAATTCTTCTTCCTTCAGCCCAAATTCTTTTGCTGCTTGCTCTGTAGAGAAAGCCCATTCCGTTTCCCAGCGATCATTAAGCGTTTCAAACTCCCGTACCGACAACTCCATCTGCTCTGAAAACTTGAACATGTCATTGGCTCTATCCATGTTCTGTTGTTCTATCTGGATAGCAAGCTGCTCCCGCCTAAACGCCATCTCTTCTTCAGTGGCTTCTCTACCAGCCTCAATCTCTACACCCCTTAGTCGTAGATTCTCCCAAGCAATGGCATTTTCATCGTCCATCTGCTCAATCGTTAGATTCAACCTTGCCTTCTGGTCTGCTATATCAGCATTCGTTCTAGCAATGAGGGCTTCTGTTTCACGCAAGTTCAAATCGTGAGTTTTGGCAAACTCCTCGACTTGCTGATTTAACTGTTGCGTAAATTGCTCAGACGATGCAGCTAAACGATCTGCCTCTATGTCCAATCCTCTTTCCCGTAGCTCTATTTCTCTAGCAGCATTCGTTGCTGCCAAAGTAGGAACGGTTTCGCCATTAACGTCAATGTAATAGCCTAGCCTATCTGCCAGTGCCATCTGTTCTTGAAAGGCCCGTGCTGCTTCGGCATTGTCCATTGAGGTCTTTTCAAGGGCAAGACGTTCTTCGCTTAAGTTCATCTCACGATTCATATTCTGAATCTGTGCAGCCGTCATGTTTTCTGTTATGACCAGACCACGTTCTTCTAATGCAAATCTTTTTTCATCAGACAGCTTTTGATACTCAAGCTCCAACTCATCTTGGGTAATACGAGCATTGGCAACCAGCTCTGCCGTTGCTATTTCTCTGTCTCTCTGATCAAGACCTCGCTCTGCCAACAGCTTGTCGGTGTAATATCTTTTCTCTTCCAAGCTGTATTGCTGATTGAACTGTATTTCTTCAAAAGCCAATTGCTGAGTCGCAAGATCTAAGCGACCCACCTCAATCATCTCATCCAAGATAAGCTTTCGCTCCTCAAGGCTTATCCTTTCACCTTCTTGCTCCAGCCTTGCAAAGCCCAGCGTTGACTCATAGTCAAGCCGTGCCTCCTCCAACTCGCGCTCAAGGTTCATTTGTTGGCGCCTTAAGGAAGCTTCTTGATCTAATTCTTCCTCCCTAAGAGCAAGCTGATCTCTTGCAAGCTGTAAATCATTTTCCATCTCTTCACGACGAATCGCAAACTCTTGATCCGTTTCTCCTGCGCGTTGCACCATCTGCTCTCGCGCAAGCTCTGCTTCTTGTTCTAGCTCATCACGGCGTAAGGAGATTTCTTCACTAAGCTCTTCTCTTCTAAGCTCAAACTCCTCATCGCTTTGGGCCAGCCGCTGCGCCATCTCATCGCGCCGTATGGAAAACTCTTCTGCTGACTCATCTGCCCTCTGCGATAGTTCCGCTTCTACTAAATCTACTCTTCTGCTTTCAATGTTCAGCGACCTACCCTGCTGGTCAACACGCCTTCCCTCTATGTCTAATCCAGCCTCGCGTAGCTCAATATCATTTGATGCTATAAACTGTTCCAGATCCAATCGTCTGGTTTCCAAGGCCATGCGATTATTGATCTCTAGATCTGCGCGTCTATCGGCACTTTGCGCCAAGTAGTTACTAACAGATATCTGCTCTATTTCAGCAGCGGCAAGATCTCTGCGTATCGCTAACTCATCTGTTCCTAGCAGCGTATCAAGGGCAAGACGCCTCTCCTCTACATCCATCCCCGCACGACCCATGATCTCATCTAACGCCACACGCCGCTCGTCAAGGTCCATCCCACCCAGACCCAATGCCTCTTCCAGATTAAACCTCTTGGCCTCTAGGTTTAACTGCTTGATGCCAAGAAGCTCATTAAGAGCCTGTGCCTTCTCTTGTATCGTAAGCTCTCTATCTGCTATCTTTGCTTCTAAGTCCAGACGCTTCTTATCAAGCTCTATACGAGACAGCACCTCGCGCATCGCCAGCGTTTCTTCGCCATCCAGATTACCCGTAAGCTCTGCTTCTCGTAGTCTCTCATCGGCCCTAGTCCGATAGTCTTCAATGTCCAAGGAACGAGCTTCTAACCCAAGGCGGTCTTCTGCTACATCGGCAGCGCGAGTTCCCAAACGAATCTCTTCAAGAGAAACAACGAAATCCAACAATTGTTGAGTGGTATCTATACGTACACGCTGCTCTTCTATCGCTTCTTCCGCACGACTACGCTTGATATTTTCAAACAACTGCAAGGTTTCACGCAGTTCAGCGCGATACTTCTCGCCTACATCTAGCTCTGCTTGTATTAATTCAGTCGCACGGGCAGACTCAAGTTCCTCTGCTTGGCGAATGGTAACGCCAGATGCAGAAATTCCCCCGCCTTCTATTAGCCCTAATCGGCCCAGACGCTCTAAGGCATCGTCATACTTATTATTAATAAGAACAGTTGTTTTTTCGAGGATCTCTTGCTCATCAATGGCAATGCTATTGATGATGTTCTCCATAGAGATTTCTATCCCAGCCTCTGCCTCCCGGCCAAAGGTCAATTCCGCATCGGTATCCTCAAAAACTCTAGTGGACTGAGCTAAAGATTGGGATAGAATGTCATCTATGTAATTATCAATAATATTTGATGCAGACTCTATGCTTAATATGGCATCAAGATCTGCTCCATAGTCTTCAAAAACACCAACTATGGTACCTCTAACTTCATCTACTTGAGAAACATCAGAAAAATCCACATCCTCTATTAGCCGCAATATCTCATTTACGGCATTGTCCATGTCCTCGACAGCATCATTGGCAGGAACCACCTCATTGCCAGCAACATCCACTACAACGGCTGGTTCATCTGCTACCGCTGGCTCTTCTGCTACCACTGGCTCTTCTGTTACTACTGGCTCTTCTGTTACTACTGGCTCTTCTGTTACTGCTGGCTCTTCTACTATCTCTAGATCTTCTGTTTCTGCTTCTGCTTCTTCCTTTTCCTTGCGCAATCTTTCAGCTTCAGCTTCATCGTCCAACTCACGTTGCGCTCTGCCAGTTAAAAAGGCAGCCAAGTCAGCTGCATTTGCCTTTGCATCTTCTATAGAAGCACCAGACTGCAACAATATATCTGCTGCCCGTTCAGTTAAATCTCCCCCTTCGGCAACAACGGATTTAACTTTTTTATAATTATTAGTTACTAAGTCTCCTGCTACGTCCAGATACTTCCACGTATACGCATCAGCATCAGCATCAGCATCAACATCAACATCGCCATCGCCATCGCCATCGCCATCGCCATCGTCTGGAACCAATCCATCTGCTGCTCTCTGAGCGGCGTAATAAGCGTCAGAGCTAAGATAATTATTTACCATCTTCCCTAAGTCGGAATCTTCGGCAAAGATGGCATTCATATCTATATCTGTCCTATACGGACTTTCCTCAAGCAATCCTACAATTTCATTATATCTTTCTTGGCGAAGAGCATCTGCTTCACTTACAACAGATTCGCTTCCTTCCTCAACAACTTCTTCTACTACAGGCTCTTCCCATACCAATGACTCAGCGTTCCATACCGATGTGTCAGTGGGAGGAGGGGTATATACACCGTCTGATCCATACCCATCCCCCACCGTAACTACAACTTCCCCTTCATCGTCATCGTCCTCCTCGTCTAAATCGTCAAAGGTAGCCGCTGTCGCATTGCTGGCAGCAACAGGACCGGGGGCAATAGGTTCTAAGCCTTGGGATACGCGGGAATACTCCTCTGGCGTAAATACACCACCCTCAGTTGGGACATAGGTACGATCTATTATCATATCTCTATCATATAGATCTAGTAGTCCAGCCCGATCATATAGAGTTTCTAATTCCTGCCAATCACTTTCTATCTTGCTAGGATTAGTCCCTCCCCTGAGCTTTTCTTCTATCTCACGCTTCTTCCTGCCAGCGCGATCTCGCCAGACTGTACCTGTTGCCATTGCCATAAGATCAATGCCTATCTGTTATTACTCTTCGTCAGAAATAGAATCGCCTAAAAGGATTCTCATTCGCCCATATACCAAAGTGTTCCACTGCTCCGAAATACAGCGCAAAATCAAATCTTTCTTTTTCTCTCCAATTTTGACCGTGTTGTATGAATCGCCTTCTTCAGTTCGTATCTGTTCTGCGAGTGAAAACTTTAACCACTTATCTTCTTCTGTAGTTTCCTCTGTATCTTTCGATGCGGTTAGAGACAGAAGCGTTACATGTCCTGCGGTTAACTCCACTAGATCAACAATCTCATCTTCTGTAAGGGACTGCGGATCTTCGGCTGCATCAATTATTTCTTGAATATTGGGCTTGTGAATTTTAGTAAGAATGACTTCCCCACCAAAATTATGCAGCTTTTCATTGAAATCCACCGTAACTACGTTGCTCATGGTAATCTCTCCTTGAGGGTTTTGTGATGGGTTATGCTACGTTTTTCTGAAAAAATTGTTTTACCATATTTATAGCTGTGGTCAACCCAGCTACTACATACGGTACAAGGTCAGGTGCTGATAAAGCAGCAGGCATATAGCCGAGGTCGCTAATAACAGTATAAGCAATAGCACCCATTCCACCCACTGCTGCGCCTTTTGCAGTTTTCGCAGTTTCCTTCTTACCGAATCCGACTTGGATGTTTTCTTTGATTTTGTCAATCATTGTGTCCTCTTAATGTTGAAAAGGCCGCATGGCCCATGCTAACAAGCTGCCGATGGCAACTTGGATCACGCCAATGGTCGCTTCATGCTCAAATACGGGTGACCATTTGCCCCAACCTCCGCTGACTTCAACCACTTGGTAGGTGATAATGAGCGTAGTGGCCGCCGTGCTGGCGTAGGCTGCACTGGATTTTTCCTTGCTCTTGGCATGTTCTTTCTTAGTAAGAGTTACAAGCTCACTCTTAACTTTCTTCAAGTCCGCTTGTGTGCCGCGAACTTCTTTGGTTCTCGACGTAAGCGTGCTATATGCAGCGGATTTCTGCCGCTTACACTCATCAAGTAGATTCCATAGAGTCTGGTAGTGCTGCCTTAATTCAGCAAATGACCCAATAGTTTTTGGGTCGCGTGGTGGTTTCCCCAGCATTAAATCTAAACCCCCCTGCTAAATACAACTGCCCTATCTCTCATCTGAGGGTCTGTTGACCAAATAATCTCGTCTGCCATTAGTGGGCGAGTGTCACCAGCCAATCTGAATGCGTACTTACCTTGGTATTCGTACACCGTTGCAAACTCTTTCATGTGCCTTGCCATCGCTATTGCATTAGCCATTGCCAGCGTGGAGTCTTCGCTAAGAGTCCTTTCCATTTCCATTTGGACCCTCTGACCATTTCCAGTAGTCTGCTTCTTCCAGCTTCTCCAGCGGCTTTTCGATTCTCATATGCTTTAGTGCTGTGTTCGGCACCGCCATCTTGGTGCCGCCGACCAATACCCCTTGTCGGTAGGTGTAGAGGTAGAATACCGTCTTGGTCAGATGCACCCTTGTTATTCTTCCCGGTCTACCATCAACAATGACGATGTCATCTTCATCATAATCTGACCCAAAAAATACCTGTAACCCCGCTACGCCATTCTCAATCGAACTCTTGAAAAGCAAGAGGACAAAGCCGACAACCAGTAACCACGCATACTCACTGACCAACTGTGCGAGTCCACTTTGCGCTCCAAACTTGACAATCGCTTCTGTCGCCTCAGTGTCCACATTATTTGCCTCGTTTGGGACTACCTTGGTCCTCTGCCCACTCAATCACTTTTGTTAGTCGCTGGTTCTGGCCTTCCACGCGCCTATCCACCTTGCCCACCCGATCCCGCACCGACAGCAGCAACCACGTATTAGCCCCAAGCCTTATTGTTTCCAAGATCCTGACCAATAATAGCAGCTTGTTCTGCCCAAAATTTTGGTTGACCATCTACGTCATCCGGTAGTTGTACTGCAACCCATTGCTTGTCTATTGTGTCGGCTATTGCCGTAACTGATGCCGCTTTCAGTTTTAGCGTTTTATCTCCCTCAAAATCAGCGGGGTCAGCTTTCCAATCCTCGGCTACATAGTCCCACTCGCGCCCATCGTAATACCCGTCGATCCACGTTTGAAGATCTGCCGCAGTCGCATCTCTCGCGGCGGTATGGTCGGCGGCTTGAGCTTCTGCGAGGGCAGTCGTGATCTCGTCAGTCGATGCTTTAGTCGTACCGTCTGTGTATAGGTTCATCTCTCTATCCTTCTTCGTTTGCCGTTACAGTTGAAGTGCCTGAGTCATCATCAATATTACCGCCATTAGTTCGATTGCCCACAATCAGACAGTTTTCGGCATCGGAGTGAACGTAGATAAACTGAGAAGTCGTACTGGCACCTGTAATATAGTTCCCAGTGATCACACTATTATCGCCCTTGTCACTAACATAAATGCCTCGCAGAGTACCGCCGCCGTGCAGGTTGCAAGCGCTCACCCGATTGCCCGGGCCGTCAAGGTATATTCCATTGTCGTCACAATTGGCAACGTGGCAGTTTTGGAGCAGTCCATAGTATCCATAGTTTGCAATACCCTGACCATCGGAGGCTGATACATGCACGGTGTCTACTGTGAAGTGGTTTGCGGCGGCACCAATGGGAAAGCAATCATCGTCACTACCGCCCTTTGATGTCTTGAGTTGGATATTCTTTACAGTAACGTAATTTGCCGTAAAGGTTAATGCGTTCGTCCTGTCTGTCCCATCAATGAGAGCCTCCCACGACTCTCCCTCCAAAAAGGTGTTCGCAGTGGAGATCGTGACTTTTTCATTGTATGTTCCCGCCCGAACCCAAATGCGACCCCCAACACCTCGTGCTTTCCAAAAGTCAGCGGCGGCTTGTATCGATGTAAAATCTCCACGACCATCTTTATCCACGACTACCCCACGACCCGCCATCACATACGCTTTCGCATCGTGACGCAACCCACTCTGACTTGTAAATATATTCGCCATTAGCCGATTACCCTCCGTGCTTTACCATCAAACTCAATCGCGCCACTGCGCCCTGTGATATATTCGGGATCGTCTGCGCCCGACTTCAGCGCCAAATCCGCATCGTTAATGGTTGCTGTCGTAGTCGCATCTATCGACTCTCTCAGCCCTGTTGTGACATCCCATATCTCAGTCTGGTTGGCGGCTGTGGTGATCGCCGCGAGTCCTGAGTCTTGGTCGATTCGGACGGATTTGACATCTGAATTGGCGAGCGTAGCCGTTGCTCCACCGAGGCCGCGCACCATACGTTGGTATTCCAGATTGATCTCATTCTCCGTCCACGCCGCTTTGCCAATCGACAACTGTGCCATCTGTCCCGCGAACTCATTGTTGCCCCGATCTGCGCCAACATTTACCTGCTGAAAATCGAGCGATCCCGCCGCATTTGTCAGAGTTCCGCTCCCCGACAAAACCCCATCTTGATATAGCTTCAGCGTTGTGCTGTCCCGCACTATAGCTATATGATGCCATTTTGCATCGTATAAATCGCCAGAACCATTGATTGAATCGACTGAAGAGCCGCTATCGTCACTCACCTGTACGTCTGCTGTGCCATCTGTATCGAATCGAAACTGCAAATAATCTGTGCTATCTCCACGAAACAGTGAGAACGGAATCTCAACACCAGATGGGTTGGACGCACTCGTTGACTTGATGTAAAACGAGATCGTGAAATCACCCGTCCCACAATTGAAATCATCGTCACCTGTGCGGCTGAGATACTGATCAGTGCCATTGAATGTGGCGGCATTACCAAATACACCACTGCTGAATGTCGTACTGTTATTATTGGTCAGGTCGTTGCCCTTCCCGCTTCTATCAGTGACATCATTGAGAGGATACGCGCCAGCGCGAGCGCCTTTCATATATGGGGTCTGGTATGTGCTTGTGATCTTTATAACGCCAGATTCCTCCGCAATATTAGCTGTCGAAGACGATTCATTTAAGACAAAAATGAAAAGCCCCTCATCCGACCCCAAAGCGGCCATACGACTCTGTGGGCCTCCAACAAATGGCCTCATATCATTGAGTACAACGCTCGCACTCGCGGGAAGTATAGCACCGTTGCTTCCGCTCTCATACCAGTAATAATCTCGTGTCCACCCATCCGCACTAATCGTATAAATGGATGAGCGAATAGTGGCAATATCATCACCGCTGTAATTGCGGGCGTAACTCAGCGTGCCGTCAGGTGCAACACCCACTGACAACATCGCATCCGTTGACGATCCGTCATATATTGCATCGTTGATGGGGTTATACACCGACATCCCTCCTCCCGTTGCGACAGCCCACCAGTGTTTCGGGCGATCAAACTCATCGACTGCCGATGGGTCGCGCACTGCGGCAACTCCGTTGACGGTATCGCTTACTAATGCGGGTGTGGTTCTAAGAACTGTCCACGCCTGTGTCACATTTCGGTTTTCGATGTCTTTAAAGTTTGTCATATGGCCGTAGGTGCCGAAGTTGTCACTCCCATCCCGCAAAAAATCAATTCTGGTTATACCGTGGGCCGAAGACGCATAGAGGATGCCATCAAGAAATGCGATATCACTGATTGCCGTCCCTTTGAGAACATTCGCATTGGCCGCGCCAGTAAACGATAGATACAATGCGTCTGTGTCGAGGTTCCACCAGATCACCGTGGTTTGGGCATTGTTAATCCATATCGCTCCTCGCATCGGTGGCGCACCTACTCCCGACTCTTGGTACCAACTCGTATACCGCGCCCGTGCCAAAAACGCCTCGACATCCCACATCGTGGAGGGATCGGTGAGATCGACCAGTATGATCTTATGGGCATTTTGACTCGCAAGAGCCGCGCCCGATGCGGAGAGGTTGAGCATCTTCGCATTCGCGGTCCCGACAACATTAAGAGAATCGGCACTTTCGTCCCATTCCATATACTTACCACTGGTCGCGCCAAAAAACTTTACATCGTGGCCCGTGTCATTAACACCCACTAACACCGATCCTGTGCCATTGGGCGTTATCTGTATATTACCATTACTGGCTGAAACAATCGACTGCCCGTTGACATCGAGGTTGCCGCCAAGCTGGGGCGAGGTGTCTGCAACTACACTGGCTATGCCGCCAGACGATGGAGTTTCCCACGCAGGGGCAGCACCAGCACCACCAGACGTTAGAACTTGTCCATCAGATCCGTAATTAGCTCCACCTATTCCAATCTCACCTTCGCTGGTAAACCTAAACTTCTCCGTAGCTGCTTCAGAGTGACCAGTATAGAATATCAAGTCAGTAGCATTTACTGAAGCAGTAAACGTATCTTGTGCTATCGCCTTGATAGCGGCAGCTATTTCCCTTGCATCAGTATCTTGAGCTTCTAAGGGTGCTTGAAACTCTATCTGCCCAAGGACATCATTCGCTGCTACAGCTGTCTGTGCGGTAGCAAGTAGAAGCTTTCCAGAGCTACCAGTGGCATCAGCAGACGGACCTAATATTCGCAACTGATCGGCACTCTCATCCCATTCCACGTAGGCACCGGGAGAGTCACCAAAAAACTTTACGTCCTTCCCCGTGCCATCCACGCCAACGGTAACCGTTCCAGTAAAAGTTTTATCGCCAGTGAACGTCTGCGAACCACTAAGATGCGCCGTATCAGAATCAAGGTATGCCGAAGCTATTACGTCACCTTCCCACGTTCCGGTTCCAATAGTTCCTACGGTAACAAGATTTGCACAAGCTGTTATTGCAGCTTGTGTCCCACCCGTTACTGTTGCAGCAGTACCAGAGGCGTTGCCCGTCACATTGCCCGTAAGAACCATCCCACTTTCAAGCGTTATACCGCCATCATTAATATTGCCAATATTTGTTTCATCAACATAAAAGCTCATCTTGCCATGATTGGCAGTGCTGCTAGCGGTCTTAGTGGTAAATCGAAGCTCTTCCAGAGTTTTATCGCTACCACCATTGAGAGCTTGAATGACCAATGCTTCTGTTGCAGATGTTCCAATACTCAGTGATGTGTCTGCATCATTGTTGTCATCAAATATTGTTAGATCGCCAGCGGTAACGACAACCGTTCCAGTACCTGCATTTAAGGTGAGGTTGTTGTTCCCACTCGTATCTATGGTAGCAGCAGCGTCAAAACTCAAAGTAGAAGCATCAGACTCTATTGTCCCGCCATCTAGCGTCAATACAGCACTTCCAGCATCCAAGGACAAAGCATTATTTCCACTGGTGTCTATGGTAGATGCAGCATCAAAGCTTAATGTAGTGGCCTTGACTGCTAGGGCTTGCCCACTGTCACCGACAGCATCTGTGTAAACATTTGCCCACCGAACGCTGGTAGTCCCAAGATCATCCGTGCCATCAGTATCAGAAACAATATTTGCTCCGCTCTGGATACCCCCGGTATGAACGCTTTGTGCTGTAAAAGTACCTACCCCAACTACAGCCAGTGTACTATCAAGCTTTACTGCGCCATCGTCTACCCACAAAGAATAATTGCTTCCACCTTCAGTGGGGGCATTTTTAACATATAGCGTGGCAGCATTAGTTACAGTACCTGTTGCCGTAATGTTAGGCTCTTCAATGGCAACGCTGGCAACTAAGGCCGTAGTTCCAGAGGGAATCGTCTGCGCCCCACCAGCGGTAACATGCAGGGCATATGTATCATTAGTCGCAGTGTGAGAAGCAGCAGGAGGGCTTATCGTAACAAATTTATCATCTGCCCCAGCAGCACCGAAGGCAAAGGTGTCCAATCCTGCATCTGCAACAAACCCATTGGCAATATTATTTGTTTCTATTCGAAAGTCTATATCAGCAGATCCATCGTTGAATACAACTCTACCTGCTCCATCTGCCGGGGTTCCCGCTACCATAAACTCAGCAGCAGACCCTGCGATTAGAGCCTTAAGCTTTATCTCTGAATCTTCATCGCCATTATCGGTGTCTGTCATAATGACTTCCAGCTCACCGATTGTTGCTACATTTCCCTCATCGTCATCGGCATTAAATAAAAGCTCCACCCCATCTCCATCAGTGGGAGTCCCAGAGGCGGGATCTATGGAAAAGATAGCAGCAGTTCGCACTCCCCCTGCGGCAGCAGATGTATTCTCAAAGGTCTTTAGGCCCGTTATTGTTTGAGCTTGTCCCATAACTACTATACCATCAGAATTGGTATAGTCTACGTTGTTTTCATCAATATTATTGCCTTCTACAAAGGTCCGTAGATTGGTTATCCATCCATTAAGAGGTGCAGCAATAATATCGCCACCAGCAACTGGAAGCGTAGATGTAGTTGGAACAGTTACAGTAGCCATATCTATCCTTATGCTGCTGTGTTAGCAGTGGTATCGTCTACGGTATACCATATTTGATATCCGACCAGACTTACAGTTGAAGATCCAGTTATTCTAAATCCAGCAGTCAATGCCGTTCTGTTGCATCCCCACATCTTTCTATCATTACCACCACCGGGATAACGCAATGCAGTATCGTATTGATGTCCTTCGTCATACTGAAGATCAGTTCCAAGCTCCATAAACTTTGTTCTTGACCCGCGAATGCCCTCATCTCGTATAAGCTGAAGAGTTATAGATTGAGGACCATCTCCTACATCTCTATAAAAGAGGACTACATTATGTATGGTTTTCTCTACGCCGGGAAATCCTAAGTCATTAGGAGCAGTTTCTATCTCCCACTGAATGGCAGTTCCATCGTCGTCTGTTCCAGTGTTCGACTTATACATATATCCACTGCTATACCCACCCAATAAATCGTATTCTATTCCACTGTCAAAGTAATGACTAATATAGCTAAGTTTCGTTGTTTCATGCTTGTCTATGGAGATATCCCCATTCTCCCAATCCCACGACAAAATTAAATCATGTCCCGTAGTATTCGTTGAAGATGACATCAATACACGAACTTGATGCTCTTTTTCTCTAATAGAGGAAACAGCATACTGAAGACGGTTCATATTAAAGGTATCTTGAAAATCTATATCCTTGGTTACAATGGAAAATTTGCCCTCTGGCGTTATTACATATCCACCTTCTCTGGCAATGCCAAAGATAAATTCGGGCCTTGCAACCATAGACGTTTTAGATACTGGATGAAACCCTCTCAGATTTCCAACTTCTTCATCTGGAACATATTCGATATATCCAGAATTATATTCCAATCTACCGGGGTATATGCCATCTGTCTTAGCTATCCACAGCTTGCCCCAATTATCTACTCCACCAATAATGGGCGCACTGTTTTCCCCACCAATCTCATACCGACTATTTGATGGATAGCGAGTAATGTCTCCTGTAAAGTCCTTCGTATTCACATCTGACCAAATAATGCGAGTAAGCTTTTTGCTTGAAGAAATCGTCGGTGCTAAAACTACTAAAGCATTGTTATGCTCTATGAGTTGTTCTGCTGTTGTAAATGCTGTCGAATCCGAGGCAAACGTAAAAGCAGCAGCATTGCCTGTCCCAGCCCACTTAAAGCAATTGTCCTTGCCATTAGTTCCAACTATAGTGTCTTGAACAAAGTCGAGTGTAAAGTATTCATCGTTGCTACCCGACAGAGACACACTGCTTGTTATGTCAGACCTAGTGGACCCATCATCCGTATAGATCTTATCGGGAGTGCAAAATAGTCTTTTGTTTCCATGCGAAGCAAAGGATTCTTCGATAAAGCCCATCATTGGCTCTGATGATGGGATTACAATAGTATTGTACTTTTCGTAGCCATGTCTAGATGCGGCTAGATTTTTCTCTGAGAAATTAATATTGGATATAACAATACAATTTTCTGGAGAAAGATCTGGATGAGGATACACCAAACGATCTTTGAGTCCTCTCAATCTGTAAATAGGACTCTTTTCAAGAGAGGTTTTATTTAGAGGTTGAGCCATTAAGAGTTACTCGCATTGGGTATTTTCTCGCCACTACCACGGGAGATATATCTATTAGAGACATTCCTAAACGATCTTGATCGAACTCCCTTGTGCTGCTTCCTGCCCAAATATGCTTCTTTTCTTACTTGATACTTTTGTCGTGCTGCTGCCGATGCAGACTCCTTGCCCTTCCCGGCCAATAATATTGCCTCTGGGCCAAGCACTAAAAGATCATGGTATTCTTCTGGAATCTCGGGCCAATCGTCATCATTTATAAGCGGTGGCTTTTGAGCCAAGCATCGCACGACATAAGTCATTGCCGTATCTGGGGTGTAATCAAACTCCCACCATTGATACGAAGGCGATTTACCCCAATAGGGGGGAATAACGGCCAAGGTGTTATCAGAAACATCTTTGACGGTTACGTATCCAGAAAACTCAGCACTGCTGGCATTGGAGAGAACAAGTCTTCGTATCCCTATTCCATTAGAGACAGCATCAAAGCTAGCAGAAGATTCAACTTCAGTTGTCCCATTCATCTCAATGGACTCCCTAATATCTACACCGGAAGACATCCCATTGACAATGATGTTGAAGTTGCCACCAGAAGCATCTGAAGTGGATGATGAGACTACAGATATCTTACCTGCGGATGCTGGTTGTTTCTGAACTCCATACTCGCCAAACCAATAGGCGTTGAGTGGAGTACCAGACTCTGAAAGACCCGCACGATTACGGTCAAATTCGTGCGGACCTCTCAGAGGGATAGACCTATCATTTGTGTCATCTTCAATGTTTAAAACTTGAGACACATATATGGGCATTCCATATTTAGAAATGCCAGAGACAGTGGTAAGCGTAAACTCTCGCCTTTCTAAGTCACTGTCTCCCTCTGCGAGGATCTCTCTGTAAGTAAAATTAATCTCTCGCTTCGCCATCACTTGAAAGTCATCGCCATCCTCTTCAGAGGCGATAAGATTCAAGTGACTATATAGGTCTTTGAATGTAGGCATTCGTTATTTACTTCTTCTTAGATTTAGAATTGCTTTTAGGTTTTGCCGATTCCATTTCTTCTACGGCTTTTTCTTCCTGCGCCAGCATCGCCTCTTCTTCAGCCAATTCTTCTTTGGTCAGTGGCTCTGGATTGTCTGGAGCATCCATGTCAATCCAAGCTTTCATCTGCTCTGGAGAATTGCTTTTAAGCATTTCCTGCATCACCGACTGAGCATCTACCACTTCGCCATTTTTAACAGCCACCTTCGATGGATCATTTGGAACTACGCCCGTTTCGTCTAAGCGATTCATAAGCTTGCCGAAAAACTGTTCCATAGAACTAAACATTTCGGCTTGCTCCATGTTCTTCTGTCGTTCATACGTTTCTGCAAGCTTGCGCCTTGCCTCTGGCCCATTGGTCAGCTTGACCCAGCCAAGACGAAAGCACCACTCCGTATAACGAGGAAGCTGAACATCCATTGTTTCTTCCAGAAGCTCTGCTTCATCTTCTTTAATTACCCTGCCATTATTCATATCTATGGCAACGGTAGATTCGGGAGTGCCAACAAAGCGCATGATCAACCCATCGTCTTCCGATACACCAACGATATCATCATCCATTAACCGATCTTCCATCCCTAATATAGCAACCTTGGGATGTGCCACTAGAGTAGTTTCCCACTCCTTGTGTGCAGTGTCAGACAGATCGGGAGACTGTGCTTCATATTTGCGGTAAACAATCTTTGCCTTATCAGACTTAGATAGAGGAAGAGGAACACCATCGTCTAAACTGGCACGACCAGCACGGACCTCTTCTTCCAGTTCTTTTGTCAACGTGTTATCAATACTGACAGTGGGCTTAGTTGAGGGACTCAGCATGATACGCTCCTTTAGTGTCCACTAATGGTAATTTGGCAATCTGCGCTAGAAGAAGCGATTGCCCCTTCTGCCTTATTGCCCATACTACATGCCAGACTTAGTCCAGCAAAATGAAATGACGTTCCTTCGATGCTGACATCTATCTTACTTTCCCATACGATGGTCGTTCCATCTTTTACGGTAATTACAGAGTCAGCATCTACATGTCCAGAGACTGCGGTGACAACATAAAACCTATTGCCTTCCGCTGCCTTGGTGGCGGTAGCACCCGAATTTGTTCCCGCCTTAGTTGCGCTCCAAAATGAATCCATCTTGATCTCCGTTTATAAAAAGAGGTGGACCGATAAGACCCTCAAGGAATAAGAGTTAAGCCCAAACTTACCAGCCCACCCCAACTCTATGCAGCCACATTGAAATCATCCAAAATGCGTTGCATTCGTTTGTGATACGTATGTCCCGACCTAACTTTTTCATGTCCTGCTTGGGCTATTTTTTCTCGCTCTATAGGATTATCCAAATAATACTGGCTCTTGTTAACAAGATCCTCCTTGGTTTCATATCCTATGAAATGAGTGCCATCTTCAAATCCAAGATCATCAATGCCCTCGACATTGGTATTGGTAAGAAGGCATGTTCCTGTCGATAATATCTCAAAGAAGCGCATATTCAAATCATTGCGAATACTGATATTGAACCCCAACCTTCCCCGAATAATACGCACTGCCATGTCTTCAAAGAAGCATTGCCATGCCAGCCATGAGTTGGGGAAATGTTTAAAGGCATAATCTAGCCACTCTATTCTATTATTAGATTCACTGGTGCCATCCCCTTCATTGAGGAATCCAACAAACGACAGATCATATTGCTTGTCCAATCCCTTTCCCCAAGTATGGTCATCTTTGTTCTTATGAACCATCATCTCAGATAGGTTGGGATGTGCCATTGGATTACATGCCAGCGGCAACCAGTATGCTTCCTTAATGCCATCCTTCTTCATCTTTACTACACCCTCTTTTTGGGCGCAGTAAACTTTATCAAATTGCCGTGCTTTCCACAGCCTGTAGTCATATCCCAAATGGGTATCTATGGCCCAATATGCAGATGGACCGGGACATTCCCAAGTCAAATCGTCCCTGCCGTCATCTACATAAATATACAACTCTCTTTCGGGGATACTGCCCTCTGGCCGCCACCTATCAACTTTATCGCCCCAGCCTAGCTGATGCTTTACTGAGTTAAAGGCCAAGGTAGCAGTGCCGTTATTGCGAATATCGCTATTGTAAACAAAGGAAACTCTTGAATCACTCATGCCGACACCTCTTCTGTTTTTAGTGTCCGACACTTCAAGGCAATTGTCCCATGTATGTTTTCAACTAGCTCTTCTACCCAAAAGTCCTGTGACTCTAGCAGAGCTTTTGCCGAATCGGGCGTGTAAGCATGGACATGGGTATAGTCTATGAGCATTGTGGGCAAATACTCATGGTTTGGCATAGTCAGCAGTAGCGTTCCAGCAGGACGCAATACTCGCTTCCACTCTGTCAGAGCCTTATATGGATCGACTAAATGCTCCAAGAGATGAGGTGCCATTATATAGTCGATACTATTATTCTGAACAGGCAAATCGGAAGCATCAGCAGTAGTATCTGGATCTGCCTCTTCATATTTACGTCCTCCAGCCCCTCTTTCCCCAGCTTTGGCACTGTCAATACCAATAGCCTCGTAGTCATCCCCCTTATGCCCACACCCCAAATTAAGACCCTTCTTGCCTTCAAGAGACTCAAGGTGGGCATTCAACCATTCTTCTTCTCGTAATCCATTGTCGATGCGCTCAGTGCCAGATCCGTAGGGTTGCCACCCCATCTGGAAGCACCGATACCATTTCTTTACCCCATGCTTACGTATGATGGCATTGTTAGTAGCTTCTTGGTGCTGCTTTGAGTCCCAATAGTTTTGATGAACTCTTTGTCCCGTCTGCTGACCTATATGATGTAGGTAGGCAGATCTATCTGCGACCAAGGCAAATCCTTCGTCTTGGATTCTAATAGATGAATCCAAGTCATCACCCCCCGGCAGTGACTCATCTAATCCACCAATCTTTTTAAGCAAGTCCGTACGGACAACCATGCAGAAACCTATAAGTAGGCTTGTTTCTAATTCAACGGGAAGGTTGATGTTGAATAGATTCTGATTGCCAGAAACGAAGTTTGAACAAGGACCAACTGCTCCTACTTCTGGCCGATTGAAATGACGAATCAGAGTGCGCCAAAACTCATTGGACTTTGGCGGGAACACCACATCGTCATTCATCATACAGAAGTAGGGAGTATCGGTCTTAGATAGGCCAATATTAATTGCACCCATCCATTTCATGTTGCTTCCCGGCTGAATGACCTCAATATTATCCACTTCAATGGACTTGATCATAGCACAGATATTGTCTTGCGACTCCATGCTTGGATCATTGTTTATGATCATTATACTAAGTGGATACTCTGTATTTGCTACAAGAGAGTAGAGGCACCACTGCAATTGCTGGTAGTTCTGATAGGTGGGAATACAGACTGTGAGAAGAGGTCTGGTCATGCGACTGCCTCCTTTTTTAGTCCATTACCCATTAGATTCTCAAATACTTGAGGATTGAGTTCTCTAAACGCCTCATAGTATTCTTCGCTAATCCAATCTTCTCCCCACTTCTTATGGCGAGTCTTAGTCGAGGTATCGACGTATCGTTGGATTCCATATTGGTGGCATTTGGTGCAAAAGAAGAAGTCTTCTCCTGCCCCGGTTGACTCAAACCAAGGCTGTGGCATCTGGCGAAATACATTCATATCGCACATGAAAACGCCAGTGCCAAATGCTAGCGAACCTCCCACATCAGCATTAGTGATTAGCTTGTCTTTTGGATAGTCCAAGACAAACTCACTGCTCATCATCGGCTTTCCAGACGTAGAATCTACAGATTCTTTGATCGTCATTATCACCGGATTGTATGGCTCCCTTGCCGTAAACGCCAGTGCTGCCACTACAGGAACTTGGTGCCGCCAAAGTCTGAGGAAAAGGCTATGATCAAACATCATATCGTCATCCCACATGAGACAATAATCAGCATCCCACGCCAATGAAGATTCGATAATCATCTCCCTCGCTTTTCCCGGCAACGAGCAGCGAGTGTAGTCTAAGAGTCCCAACTCCAAGACTCCCATCTTATCCAAATCTTCTTTGGTCGGCTCTGCACCCAACTCTTCTGGACTATCGGGCGATAGCTTTGGCAAGCTATGCGTCATCATTTGCTCACCGATGGCATTATACATGATCGTTCTTTGCCGTAGCTCACCCAAATACGTCATAAAGTCCATGAACCGAGCAAAACATGCGGTATCTGGACCATTATACCAAGGCATACCTATGACTAGTCTCATTTTATCCACCCCACTTTCATCTTAAAAAATTCCCAAGGGGAGGCATTCATAGCCATAGTATGCTTGTGTCCTACATGCTTCTTCTTCACCTCAGAAGGTGAATCGCTCCAGAACAATTCATTGCACTGGCAGCGATACAACCTTCTGGATGAAGTCGATGGGTCATGGGGCTTAAGGCATGACCTAATCTTGTTAAACATAATTACTCCTTGAGGGTTTTATTTGGGCTTATTTACAGGGCGCGAAGGAATACGTGGTCGGCATAGTTAATGCTACCCAGCGAGTGCAGAGTAGCGGTAACCGTGTCCAGAGCCACAACCGGACCCAAGAGTCCCTGCGTTGCGCCCGTCGAGCTAAGGCCCACAGACGCTCCTTGATTACCCGGCCCCAAGGGATGACCGGGAATAACCGTAACCGAACCAACAATGCGATAGATCAACGCCGATTCATGGTATCCATAAACCTGCACTTCACCAACGTCATTATTCGGAATGTCCTCATTCGCCAGACCAATAAAACTGCCTTCGCCATTCAAGCAAGAATTGCTTTCCTGTGCAGCTTCATTCGATCCAACCGAAGAAGTGTTCTTGTTGTTGGTCATCAGATACACCGGATAGTGCGTGGTGATCGTCTTACCATCAACATTCGTGATATTCACCCAGACCCTTTCGGCATCAGAGCGATTAACCTGTTGAATTTGCATTTTTAGCCTCTCCTAAAATGCGCCTAGGACGTGTGCGGTAAAGGTATACGTTCCACTGTCAGCAGTAGTCGATACCCGAACACTTCCGTTGGTAGACGTACCACCAGTTGAAGTATTTAGCACTACCTGTGGGGTAGCGGCATCTTCAGCCGGGGTGGAAATGCTGCAAGAGTATACATACCCTGTCTCTGGAACTAATACGATGTGACTATCGTCCTGCTCTCCAGTAAAAGAACCCGTCATAACAACGTGTTCTCCTACAGGCGAGATGGTATCAATAGTCGTAGTAAGTGCTGCCATGACAGTCTCCTACCTATTAAGAGATGCCAGCCAATACACCAAGCTTGCGCCTGTTGTTGACTGCCAAGTTGCCTTGGAAAAGAATCTGGGCAACGAGGGCATCTTGATCGATGGGCTTCTGGAAGCCTTCATCAGTCATAGCAAAATTGGCCTTGCCATGAATGAACATCATAATATGGGCAGAGTTGAGCATGTACATTACGCCGCTGGTGCAGTAGTCATCCCAGACAACTTCTGCGCCTTTGAACTTCAGCGTATCAATGCCAGCATCGGCACCACCAGAAGGATTCTGCTCATAACGAACGCGAGGCGAGATCAATGCCTCCAAAGCTTCATGTACCGTCTGAGTGGTAACGATGAAGTCAGGAGTCGAAGCAACGCCTTCCGAACCACGCGAACAGCTATTGTAAACCGTGCGCATGTTGGAAACGAGGTTAGAAGCAGCGGCGGCAGCAGTCAAGCCCGTAAGCTGCTTGCTACCAGAGCCAGTGCCATCACTGAAAATACCAGTAGCAACGCCATCACCCAGAGAAAGCTCGGCTTGCCGAATCTTTTCCTGCATGATGTCATTGATCTGGGCTGGACCTTGGTTAGAGCGCAACGTCAAGCCGTCAATGGCAAGACCAACTGCGCCCTGCTTCCACGTATACCACGCCGTAGTCTGACCGATGGAAGGAGTAATACTAAGGGTATCCAAACCAGAATACCACTTGAAAGTATTATTTTTCCCGGTCATAACCGGAATGCGGATACGCTCACCACCTTGAAGAACCTTGATACGATTGCCAGACTTGAACCAAGACAGCGTCTTAGCCATATCATAGATATTATCTTGAATGGCACCAGACGAGAGGATCTCATCCAACGTCATCGTAAGCAAGGGTCCATATGTGCGACTTAGGGTCGATTCTCCCGTAGCCATAATGGAATTGCTCCCGTTCTAATGGTTGTTAAGTGTTAAAAGTCTTCCACGACTTGAGGACTGCTTTCGATACAATATCGCTTAAGTCATCATCCTCTTGTCGCAAAGATGGTTCCTGCGCTGGAGCATTAGAGGATCGGTTGTGAGAGCTAGAAGCTCGCGCAACCCTCTGCGCCCTGCTGCCATTGCCACCTTCAGAAAGACCTCTGTCATACTCGGCTTGCATCAGCTTATCGTAATTGTAAAGGATGTAAAGTTGATTGGGCGTAATGCCTTCCTCTGGTGAACGCATAGACTTGAAAAGGTCACGAACTCCTTCATATATGTCTTGGTTCCAAACAAACTTGTCACCATCCATATGTCCGAAGTCTTCGCCCCACTTGTCTACACCTTCCGTGATTGCGCCCATAGTCATTTCCATAGATCGCTTATCACGTTCTTCAGCATCCAATTCATCTTTGGATACAAGGCCAAGCTCCAAGTTCCTCATTAGCATTTCCCTGCTGGCTTATTGTTCTTTGAAACTGTTTTACCAGTTCGGCTCCACCGGGAAGAGCGTCAGCATTCTTTTCCAGATAGTCCAGCAACTCTTGTCGGCTAGGAGTTTTCTCCGCACCATTTGAATTGTCTGAGAGTCCGTTGCCGGGATCAGATGTATTCGATGCGTTACCATTGCCGGGGGAAGTGCCATTCCCCTTTTCCGCCACTACGGAGTCAATAGCTTCTTTGTTCATGGCAGATTGAAGCTGCTCAAGCTCATCAGAAGCACTGGACGTATTGGCAGACGTAATTTCAGTCATTTTCTATTCTCCTTGAGGGCTACTTTATGCTGGGCAAGTCAGACACACGTTTAACTTCGTCTACAGATTTGCCGTCTTTATTTTCTGTTCCTACGACAAAGTTATATTTGTCTTCCTCTCTTTTTTCTTCTTCTCTACGATGATCATCTAAGCTACGTCCCGAAAGCCGATCTATGGGCTTAATGCTTTCGGGTGCCTTGTCATCGTAATTTCTTGCTCCACGAACCTTATCACCCGCTTCAATAACATTAAGAGCCTTCATAACTTGCTCCTTATGCCTACGACCATGAATGTCCATATCTAAGGATTCATCGTAGTAGGACTCAAAGGGCTGAAAGCCTTTAATAGCAGTTACGGGAAACTGCAAAGCGGCATCGCCACCACATTGGCATTTGATAGTTTTCTTTTTGTCTTCAAGCGAAACAACGATTTCTTTGGTCGTATTGCACGTTTCGCATGTATAATCATATAAGGGCATTGGATTATCCTATAGGAAGAACCAAGGCACTCATGTCGTTGTCAGCAGATTGCTGCGGCGAAGGTCCACCACCGAATCCCGCACGCTCTGCTGCTTTATCCCCACCGGGAAGGATACCCGTCTTTTCCATTTTCTGCAAAAGGCGAGGCATCACCTGTAGTTCTTCCATCGTAAACTCATTAAGCAAATCAGCAGGAATGCCAAAATTCTTTGTGATCTTTGCCTGTGCTGCATCCTTCGCTGCTCTGGACTGATCGGCAGTATCCATTCCCTGTGGTTTAGGAGTGCCAGCAGGAGCCTGTCGTGAAGGTGCTGCCATAGGCTTGCGTCTACCAGCAGGGGCTTTAGGCATCGGCCTAGCCGCTCTGGGAGCTTGCTTCGCTGCGGGAGCAGCGGCGGGTCGCCCAGCAGGACGGGCAGCGGGAGCAGCGGGAGCAGCTTGCCCCCGTGCGGGAACCTGTACTCTACGACCTTGTGCCATTATTTTGCTCCAACTCGTAAGGGTCCACGATGAAGTGGACGGGTTCTATAGGGTAATACCTCTACTGACGATCCCACATTCAAGTATTCAGAAAGATCCATCAAATCTTTTTCCATAAACCGAATACAGCCATGAGAGACAAAGCCTTGGTTCTCAAATCCAGTACCTGTGGCCTTGATATCGGCGGCTGCATGGGGTCCATGTAGTCCATAGCTTTTCCAATCAAGGCCCATCCAGATGGGGCCATAGCTGCCTTCCACTTGCTCGTAGGGAACCTTGTTAATCACTTCGGCAGTGCCAGTAGGAGTAAAATATTTTTTGCCATACCGCGTTCCTGTCGTATCACCTGTGCCTACCGCAAATTGCCTTACTTCCATTCCCTGTGAATCCAATACCGTAGCTATGTTAACATTAGGATCTATCGTCAGTCGGTATGGAGGCTCTGGCTCCGTTGATGCCTCTTCTTCTAGTGCCGCACTGGTAATAACGATCTGTCCCGTAGGAGACTTCCAATCTGTCCCAAGTGCCTCTTGTGTTTTTATCACCATATCAGAAGCAACGGGACTATCTTTTACCTTTTTCGTATCCGATCTTTCGTCTGTCTTTGTCTTGAACGGCAACTCTATCGGCTCTGGATTGTCTACTGGCGCAGGAGTTAGAGGATTTGTCAGTCGATCTATAATCGCTGGGTCTTCAAGATCAACCTCTAATTGCTCCTTTTCAGTTTCCAGTTCCTCCGGTGGAGTGCCTTCAAATCTTTCGGATTCTATCTTTACCTTAGAATCGGTCTTTTTTTTTTCAGTGTCTGGAGTTGCTAGAAGTACATAGGTTTCATTTGTTTCGGGATCTATCCACATGCTTCTACGGCTAGTTCCACGTAATGTCGCTGTAGTGGATGTCCCTTCTGTAGTTTCTTTTGTTTCTCCAATGACTTCAGCATACTGCGCTCTAGCGTTTAACATAGCCTTATCAATACCAGATTGAAGATCCCTACTCTTGCCCTTTCCTACATACATACCAGAAGGAGGACTATCAACCCAATCTGGCTTTGGCCCAGATGGGTCTACCCACTCGGTTTCACCTTCGTAATCTTCTAGGCTTCGTGCTGGAGGAGCATCTGTCATATCTACTTCTGCTGGAAGATCTGCTTCCTCTGTCTTTCGTCTGAAGTAAGTAGTCCCATCTTTGGGATTGGTCCAAAACTGCCCTCCCCCCATTCCTCCCTCTCCTTTTGCATTTCTTACAGCCATACTTCTAGCAGTAGAGCGAAGAAGACCGGGGGAAGAAACTCCTACACCGGGATCATTGATCCATGCGGGTGGAGCATCCTCATCTTCCCCATCAAACATTCCAGCAACGCCTTTTGCTGCTCCTGCCACTGCCCCTCCCACTTTCCCAAAAAAACTTTTGCCTTCTTTTTTCGGCTTTTCGACTGCCGCTGTTTTCGGTGTTGCTTCTTCTTCTACTGGCACGGGAGCAGGAGCAGTACGGCTTTTCTTACGCTTTTCTGCGGGATCTATGACAGGCGGCAAGTCTTCTTCTACAGGTCGAGCTTTCGGCTCTGGAGGAGTATAGCTTGGTCCCTCCCTACGAACTCTTGGCTCTGGGGGAGTGTAACTTGGTCCTTCCCTGCGAGCCGTTGGCTTTGGTGGAGTGTAGCGTGGTCCAGCAGTAGGTTTGGCACGAGGCTCAAACCGCGCAGATGAAATAGGGGCAGATTGCGTAGACTGTCTTGAGGCGGGTCTACGAAAGTCCCTTCTGCCTTTTACAGGGGCAGCGGGTTTCACTACCTCCTCTGCCTCCTCTACTGGCGCTGCGGCGGGAGCTTCTTCTTGCTTTGCCCAAGGATCTTTGAACTTCTCTGGCTCTTTGGGTGCTACAGTAGAGGGGATGGTCTTGCGTGAACGAGCCGTGCCGTCTTTGCCAATGAGCATGGCTTGAACAGAGCCATCTTTCTGTCGCTCTATAGTCCACTCAGATCCTTCCCCGGCTTTGCCCAAATTCTTCTTAAGCCAAGGGTCCAGATCTTCTAGCTCTTCGTCGGATAGGGACCACGATGTAAATGCCATGACTACTGACCTTCCGCTGTATTACGTGCTATAGCACTGTTGGGGCCAGCACCGCCACGATCTACCCTCATGGCATCACCTTGTATTGCGGATTCCGTAGGAGGAGAAGGTTCGGGTGAAGGGCTGGGTCTTCCTCCCCCTCCTGCGGCGAGAGCAGCGAGAGCATCCTGTGGTAGCCCTCCTCCTTGTGGACCAGCACCGGGGTCGATGACATCGGGCTGAACATCTTTAAGGAAGGGCAAGACGCGCTCTGGATCTTGTATGCGGTATCCTCGTATCAATAAATCTTTGACGAGTTCACCTACGTCGATGCCAACGCCATTATTGGCTTGCATGATCAACTGATTGACAGGACCAGAGGCGAGGTTGATCAAGTCCATCCACTGCTTGCGCTCTACAGCCGTTGCCGTAGCAGCAGAAGAGACATTGATCTCAAACTGATACTCACCCTGCGCCAGTTCCTCTGTGATGTTGACGAACTCAGCAGCGCGAGGGTCTATAAGAAACAGACGCTCTGGTCTGAACTCTGTCGTTAGCTGCCAGAACTTACGGGCCTTACGCACTTGATAAGAGGCGAACTTCTCTGCTCTCTCATCTTCTCTGGCGGTATTGCGCCTGTCTTGGATGTTGGCTTCGGTGGCAGAGTCTGACTTGGGCATGGAGATAGGTTGCGGAGTGCCATTGGCTCTGTCGAACATAGACTGCACGATGCGCAGTATCTCGCCCTTCTCTGGCGGCACATCGCCAAACTGTATTGCTTGAATGGCCCTGCCCTGTGCCTCTACCAACCCTTCTACCTCAAAAGACTCCATATCCTCTGCTTCAAGGATGGCATCTATCTCCTCTTCCCGTATGTAGCGAGGATCATAGAGGAAGAGGTTTTTCTGCTTGCGAATGACAGAGAGGTAGGAGTCGAGGATCTCATTGACAAGGCTCTGCATGGAGTCGGCACCGCCCATGATAAGCGGTCCCTTGGTATGCCAATCGACTACGCCATCTGCCAGTGAGAGGATCTCACAGGGAAAATCCTCCAGAGAAGTCATCGGCCACTCATCCTCGTAGCGCAAAAACTTGTCGTGGTCTTTGCAGATATCTATCCACAAATTTTCTTTTTGATTTTGACCTACGATATGACCCTTGGCGAAGATCTCATAACCTTCTATGAGTCCAAAGTCATCTACCTCCATACCATCGGGCATGTCGGGCGCATCTTCCATGCGGAAGTTAGGCTCCAGCCCATTGGTATTTAGATCGCCTTGGTATACTATCTCATCTATGTGCTTGACATAGCGGAAGGCAATCCACTTAGCATCGCGCAGTCCATCAGAAGCCATAGGATCGATGATGATATCCCCGGCTTTCCAGTGAACCGCATAAGGAGACTCCCATTTTATCGTGGTATTTTTGTCGGGGCTGTCTAATTCAAGGTAATGACGATGGTCGTTGATGTGAGACTCAAGGATGGCAGCGCGTTCTGGGGAGGTATTAGGCTGTTGCAGGAACTGTGTATGCGCCTCTATGTGGGCAACGTGGTTCTGGTCCTGCAAAACCGTTCGCCAAAGGGGCATACGTAGGCATCCAGCAAAGCCCTCTTATCATGCACCAACTGGTCTGTTTCACGGTACCAGTAGTCCGAAATACGCGAAACGATGCGCTCAGAGCCTATTCCCGCCTTATTAAAGGGATGGACGGTAAAAGTGGGGTCGTGTGCTGCTATATTGGCGATAGATTGGTCGAGATAGCCAAAAACAATATTGGCTTTATTGCGAATACCGGGATCAGAGGTATCTCCCATATTGTATCGCATCTCTTCTTTTTCTCTGGTAGTGGCTGCTTCATTATTATACTGCGCCACCAAAACCTTGGAAGGCTCAAAAATAGGCCGCCAATAGTCTATAGCATGGTCGAGCTTGCGCTTCCACCACTCAAGCTGACCACTTCTTTCTTTAGGGTATGTTACCATTTTACTTTATTAGCCCAATAAGCAGCAGACATATTGCCTTTAGCAATATTTTTTGCGTGTCTGGCTTTAAAGCTTTTGCGTCTGGCTTTTTGTTTTTTAGTAGAAGGATTACTGCCAGCACCGCTGACCCCTTGCTGCCCAAAGCGTATCAGCTTTACTTTGTCACCCTTTTTTGCTAAAACAGCATGAGATTTTTTGGGATGTTTAGGAGTGCGTTTGGGCTTATTGTATCCCGAAAATGTAGTGCCACCTTTTTTAATAGCCATTGTTATTAATATCCCATTTTCTTAGCCGATCTCTTAGGAGCCTTCTTCTTCTTCTTTTTTTTACGAGCAGCAGTAGCCGCTTTCTTACCCGCAGCGGTATACGGATAGGATTTTCCATTTACTTTCGGCATGATAAATCTCCTAGATATAGGTATCTAATATCAATTATCCGCAAAACTCCCGGTCATTGCAACTACTATTTTGCTTGTTAGATATCGACCAAGGACCAATAGTCCTCTTCGGGCGGCAGTTCCATAGGCTGGTGATTGCCAGCGATAGGAGCTTCGTTGAAGACATGCTTGCCTCGGCTACGCCGCTCTGAGCGACTGATGATCTCATCGAAGGTGTAGTTGCGAGGGGTCCACTCTTCCCGTGGAGAGGGAGGGACTGCTCCCCCTCTAAGCTTCTCCAGTGCCAGACCCAGCAGGGAGAAGCAGTCAACCTCATCATCATGCTTGAAGGTGGGGAACTTGATGAGGGTTTCCTGTACATCGGCTACCCAAAAACGATCTTTGGGAAAGAAGACCTTCCCCTCCTGCGCCCTACCCTGTATCGCTCTGGCACGTACCGTCTTGTCCTTGGAGGGAGTGAACTGCTCCCGAAAGCAGTATATACCCCTCTCCTTCATGCGCTGTGAGAGGAAGGGACCGACAGAGTTGAGGATCTGCCCCCGCTCCTCGCACCACATGACGGGCTTCCACTTCTTCATAAGGTCTATACAGGACTCTATCCACTCTACAGGCTTTGCCCTCTTCTTCCAAACATCGCAGACATAGATGTTCTCTTCGGTATCTACGGCAAATATTATGTGGACGGTGAAGTCAGACCCCCTGCGCTCAGAGGTGGCATAGTCGGAGCATCCATAGAACCGCAGTTCGGAGATAGGCGGCATGTCTACCAGTTCATTGCGCCCATAGGTCTTAAACCAATCCATCTGAAAGTAATCGCCATGATCTACGGTGGGAGACTGCTGGTAGAGTGCTTGGAACTCCCGGTTTTGAAGGACAGACTCTACCTCCTTCAGTGCCGTAGTATCGTACCATTGGGGCCATAGAGCCTCTCCCGGCATTCGCCCCAATGGATCGTCTTCCTTGGCGATAGCAGGTAGGTTGAGCGTTTCCCACGGTGGTACGTTGGGATCATCTTCGGCTTGCTTGAGCAATCGCCCTGCAAGGTCATCATCATGCCATCGGGTCATAATGACTACGATAGAAGCATGAGGCATAAGGCGGGTAAAAGCGGTGGAGCGATACCAGTTCCATATGCGCTCTCTCTCCGCAAGGCTATCTGCTTCCTCCCGGTTCTTATGGGGATCATCAATGAGGAGGATCTTAGCACCACGACCCGTAGTAGCTGTGCCTATGCCTACGGCGAAGTATTCGCCCCTATGACCTTCGATCTTCCACTTGTGGGCAGCAGCAGCATCTGTGGCAAGCTCTATCTCTGGGAAGATGCGCTTGTATTCTTCGGAGTCTACGATGTTACGTACATCGCGCCCAAAGTCAGAAGAGAGGTCTTGACCATACGAAGCAGTGATAATGGGATCATCGGGATGCCGCCCTATATACCAAGCAGGGAAACGGCGAGAGGCCAACTCGCTTTTGGTATGGCGCGGCGGCATGGTGATCATCAGCCTACGGCACTCACCTCGCTCTACACGCTCCAGCGCATCGGCAATAAGCTCATGGTGACGAGCTTGCTCAAAGTCGGGAAAGGTCGCCTTAGTAAAAGGCAACAACCTATTAGCCGCCTCCCGCCTCTTGAGGATAAGCTGTGCGGCTTTTACCGCATCAAGCTGTTTCTGCGAGTTGCTCAACCTCACCTTCCTGTGTGCCTATCTCCACGCCTTCAGAGACATCGAACTCCGCAGGGACAGCATTCTGCTCTACGATCTTCAGCAGTGCCTCCGTAGACATGTCATCCAATGTCTTCTTCTCTTCTATCGTCTGATGGATGACCGCTGCCTTCGGTGCGTGTAAACCAAGAATCTTACAGCGTTGGTCGATACACCACTGGATCTTATCCAGCCACTTGGTGTCTCCAGCAGGGCTAGAGGAGTTTGTCTTCGACGTAAAGCTGGTATTGCCCGTATTCATCTCCGTAGTCGAGGACTTGCCCTGCTGAGAGAGGTGATAGCCTTCCCACGCCACTTTCTCCAGATGATCCACCTTCGCCAACTGCATAGCCTTCGCCGCATTGAAATCAAACAATGCTTGGCTCTGCCATGTCTGCTGAAGCTCTGCAAGAGCCTTCTGAACCGTAGCACGGCTAATAGAAAGCTCTTCGGTCATCTCTCGTTGCGAACGACCCTTGAGATACATGTCGGCCAACCGTGCCGCATCAAAAGCCTTCTCCAAGGTCGTGCGCTTCCTCTTAGGGTTCGTACTGACGGGCTTAATCCTTCTGGGCATCGTCTATGATCTTTCTCAAGTCATCATAAGGGAAAACCGTCTGACAGGCTCTACAGACATACTCATACGTCTGTAACTTCCAAATAACTCGCGTTTCTGGATGATCACAGCCCTCAGACAACTTCCGCATCGCCATATGAGCATCGGGCCACTCTAAATACACCCTATCCGCAATATAGGTTCCATAAACATGCGGAACATACTCTTCCATCAAAACAAAGTGCGCTGGGCGTATTCACTCTCAGGCACCAAAGCCTTCATAGCCGAAATCATTTCATTTCTACGCTCTGGACTGAAAATAGAATCCGCATCCTTCAAAAACGTATCAACAATACTGACAGCACACAGACGCTCCGATACAATCTCATCAGAATACGCCAAAGCATCTTTGCCATTCATAAGATCGTCGCTATCGTTGTACCGTCTTCAGAAGTCTCATACAGAACATTGAACTCCTCATCCAAGTGAGACTCAACCTTCTGCCCCATCGGAAAAACATCTTCAGCCTTCTGAACCCTGACCTCTATAGCCTGTGGTTGCTCCTCCTCCAAGAACTGCGCAATACGATTGTTCGTCGGCAGAAAGGGAACATCATCACCCTGCAACTGGCGCATCAGACGTTCATGGTCATCCAGATTCTGATTAGGGTCCGACATATAAACCTCCCAATGATATACGTATTTATACACACAATATACGAATATGTTCCATGTGAAACATACATAATTTTTTTATATGGGGTAATAGTGGGAGGAATATGGTCTGTATTGTGTAGGTGTATTAAATAATAAATTACATGACAGCGGGGGAACGACGATTCGGCGGGGGCATTATGCAACGGGGGAATCGTCTGTCAGAATCAGCCCAAAATCGTCTGTCAGACAAGTCTGTTCGTCTGTTTTGGGCCGATCAGAGCCTAAACAGTGCGCGTCATAACGTGTGCTGTTCAGTTCAAGATTCTTTGAACGCGTCTGATGGATGATATCCATGAGAATCTGAGCCGTAGGGAACTGAACTAAGCGGCTCACCCTGCTGTCCTACGGCACCCTGTTTTGGGCCGATTGCTGTCTGTTGTCGGTCCCGAAGGCCCTCTGTTGCTGGTCTGGTCTGGCTTGTCAGGCTTCTCTGAATACCATTCAGCATATATGTAAGGCCATTCTCAGCCCTCTCTGAATACCATTCAGTATATACATAGGGACTCGACTTGAGGAACTGGATGAGGTCTATGGATACCATCCATCACGCTTGAGTGTGCCAAATGGTATTTGGAGACTTGATGTTTGGAGTGAGGCGATCCCCAAGGGGATCAACGTGTGTAAAGCAGAGCTTGGCGTGTGTGTAGTAGTCTGGGTTGGTCGATTTTGGCGATGCAGAATTTGCAGCCCTTTTTCCTACGGAAGAGTCGAACTATCGTAGGCGCGAATCATTACTTAGATGTGCGCGTTGGATGCAAAGTTTGCTGGCCGATTTCGCTGGTTTTGTGGGATTTCCTGCAAAATCTGCACTTTCGGAATGGCCTTGCGCGGAAGCAAAGCTTCTTATGCGTGTAATCGTAGACATGTGGGACGTACGTGGCTCTAAAGAGCCTATTCGCGTGTTGGAGCTTGGCTAATGCGTGGGCGCGAAACATATAGTCCGTGCGCGTCGTTGGGCTTTGAGATCGGCCAAAAAATATTGCGCATTATGCGGGCAGGGATTTTTAGGGATCGGCAGTGGCACGGCGATTGCAACGGTAAAAACTGGCGGCGATCCAGTTCACCGGGTCGTTGCCTTCATCACCCCCTCGATGGAGCAAACACAGCAGCGTCCAGCAGCGAGGGAGCAGGGCAGGTCAGAGGCACTGCGGTTCGCCGACGATAGATCGGCCATCGTAGAGAGCTTGACCGGGTCCGTAGACATAGCCAGCCGAGCCGGGGTTAAAGGCCCCAGAGCAGCCGCTCGTAGGAAGCAACGCTGGTGGGTCATCCGAGGGAATACATGATCGGTTTGACTGTGAATATGGCAAGTGACAGTGCATTGAAGCAACGGTGCATGTGGTCAAGGCACGCCACCCCGTAGCAGTTCATTTAGACTGCCGTGATCGGTGGAGCAATAGTCTCCAAGCTACACGACTAAAGGTGTAGTGAACAACGCACAACTAAAGGCGCGTTGTTTAGGACGAGGCAAACGCCATTTCGGACCTCACCAGAGGTGGATTTGGCTTTCTTGACTGACAGCCGTGAGAGCTGCACTGTGATTTCGCCCTCTATCAAATACGCCCATAGCCGAGCGGATAACCGTTCGACAGCGCGATCAATTGCGCGTTATAACACGCCATTGATCAAGAGGCTGTGGCAGTCCAGTAGTGGCTGCCGGGTGAACAAGTTCACCGCTGTGCTAAAGCCTTGGAATTCACCATCAAGCACAGCCTTTCACATACAGTGACTCATTAGAAGTCACACCACGCAAAAGGAGCCTATCATGGCAACCTCCAACGTCCCCCAGATCAACCTCAACCGTCCCGTATCGACCAAGTCGATCAAGGGCAAGGTCAACCCCAGCAACCCCATGACGAAGGGTCAGGCGCGCCTGCTCTACTTCGCGGTCAAAGAACTGACAGGGGCGCGGTTGGACCTGTTCAGCGTCAACACTCCGGCTCTGGTCCACAGCGACATCACTGAGTTGTGCGGTGTGCTGTCCAAGGACAGCAACGCGACTCAGGACGAGCAGCAGTTGGCCATTGAGATTCTGGTCAGCGACCTCCGGGTTCCGGTGCTGGAGTCGGCACCCCGTCCTGTTTCCTCTGCTGGCCGTGCCGCCGCCGCTAAAGCCCCGAGCATCCCGGCACCAGAGGCTGGCAAAGTCGGCATCGCCACTGTCAAGACTGAGCCGAAGAAGATGACCAGAGCGGAGTCGCTGGCCAAGGCCAGAGCCGCCAAGAAAGCCAAGGCTGAGGCGGCCAAGGCGGCGGCACCAGCGGCACCGAGCTTGCCCGTGGTCACCCAGACTTCTGCCGCGCCGTCTGAAAAGACTGCGGATCAGAAGCTGGAGCTGTTGGTCAGTGGCCTGTCGGCTCTGATCAAGGCTGTGGCGTAGCACACCAGTACCTACCGTGTATGGCCTTATCAAGGCTGTGCATGGTAGGGGGGTCGGGCAGATCAGCACTGTCCCTGACGATGACCATATGGTCGAAACCCCATCGTCAGTCAATCGATACTGTTCCAATAGTCTGGGATATCGCGGCTTGACACGCCACACCCCGTAGTGGGCATCCGAATGGAAGCGATTAATCAGATTATTGGAACAGTATTCACATCACAGAGGGGAAACTCTGATGAATTACGCAATGGTATCACGTATTGATGCCGCCTACAGAGGGCAAGTGTGGGTCTATGTGGACCTGCACACCCACCGCATTGCTCTGCCGTATGTATTTGAGACACAGAAACAGGCAGTTGACACAATGGGGTCGCCTGTTGTTGAGTATAATCCAGACTACTGGAACAGATTGAACATATATGAGTTGGCACCCAATCCTGTTACCACACCCCCTCTGTCTGAATCAGACATTGCTCAGAAAGGAGCAAAGTGAAAACTCCGAAGACCATCAATGTGGCAGAGATGCTACAGAAAACCCGCCGCACCACTGCCCGTGCAGGGCAGAGATTCGTAGACAAGTCGAAGTATACCCGTAAACAGAAGCACAAAAACCTCTAATAGGAGACAGAATCATGCCAAGCCTTACGCACAATCAACAGATCGCAATGGCCGTTATCGTCGGTCAGTCCAACACCAGCAACGCCCGTATTATGGCACAGGAATCTTTGAGAAACGCGGAGTCTGAAGAGAACTATGCACTGGCAACAGACAGCGATAGCCGCCCGGCCCACATGTCTGTCAGCAAGACAGGCGTATACACCTTTCGCACGGTCAGCTAACATGGACTTCCTACAGTCGGCACTGGTCATATTAGGCATTTCCATAGGCATAACCTTTATTTGCTACCTTGTGGTCACTAAACCAGAGGAGGATTGAACATGCGAAACAATAATGGGTTCACGTTCAACAGGCTCAACGAGTCTACAGTTGTTGTCAGCAATCAGAGTATGCTGACGGGCCACTTCAACTCCCAAGAGTGGGATGTTCCTTTTGACACCTTCCACAGAGGCTATACAAAGTGGCTGGCTGGCGCATTTATACAGGACGCTATGCCATTCCTGTCTGATAATCAGCGGGAGTTTGTGATGTCTGGCATCACAGAGGAAGAGTGGGATCTGGAATTCAAGGACATGTAAAGAAAGGAGTGATCTATGTTTCACATAGACATCGTGCAGACTGCCGTCAGAGATAGCAAGGGACGGTTCACTGGAGAATACAGAATAGAGTTCTCCAGTTTCTTGTTAACAAGAATATTTGGTGGCGATACCATCCCATCCAACAGGGGATTGCTCAAGGCACAGATTGTCTTGTGTCCTCTGATATTGTGGCTAACTTATTCTATCACAGGGGGTTAGATGAATTACATACACAGGCTCCAAGAACAGATCAAGGAACTGGAAGAAGAAAGGAGAGAAGCGGCAGAGATCCTTGGGGATCTACAGATCTACCTTGGGTCAGAGAAGTTTTGGAACGATACCACCGTGCAAGTCCAAGATGTTCGGAACAGACTTGCTCCCTTGCAACCCCTCTTAGACAAGGACTTGCCCCATGGGAAGCTTAGTGCATCTCGCAGAGCAATTGACTAAGAATCCGCAGAGTAAAGTTATCAACTTTCAACAGAAGGAGGTAGCGCCATTGAAAAGAAGCAATGAATTAGACCACAGTCCAGCCACTAAGAGACAGCGGGGCTGGATCTATTACAACCTCAAACTCAGCACCTACAAAGTATCCATCAGCAAGGTGGAGATGAGTGTGCTGATAGAGCGTAGCCAGCGCAACAGTGAAGAGAAAGCCAAGGTCAAATTCAGACTGCTCCAGATGGGAGCAAAGGAGGTGGCGTAGTGCAGATCACTATTGAACTCAGCGAAGAAGACACAAGGATCGCACGGTCTATTGTGTCTGGCCAGACACACTTTGTATTGGATAGTCATTGCCTTGAGGATGCGGTTATCACAGGTGTCTTACAGCAGATCCACAACAACACAGCAATCTGGGCAGCTACAGACAAGCTACTTAACAGAGGGGGTTTCGATGGTGAACACGATCAAGATCTGGCAGAACAGCAGGATATTTGCAACACTGACGGGGCTGGTGCGCCCGTCATCGAACACGAAGACAGGGCCGATGATGGCGATATCCCTACTGGACAAGAGGGACACGCCGACACAGATCATCAAGCAGAAGAAAGATGACAGTGTCTGTGGTGATTGCAAGCTACGTGGCAAGATCTGCTACGTCCACCCCATGTCTCTCAATGGAGTCTGGAGATCAGCAGTAGATCAAGTTGTATCAGCACTGCCAAAGAGACTACGTGCTGTACGGTTCGGCACCTATGGCAACCCCAGTTTGCTCCCTCTGGGATTGGTTAAAAAGGTAGCCGCCAAGGCAAAGACTTGGACAGGTTACACTCACGATTGGGAAACCTGTAACCCTCAGTATAATAAATATTTCATGGCATCCATAGACCCCTTCACCGCACAAGCGAAAGGACGCACAGCTATAGAAGACAAAGCTGAAGCAAATAGAATGGGATACAGAACCTACAGGACCATCGGTTCAATCAAAGAATTGTTGCCCGATGAGATTTATTGCCCCCACGAAGAGAAAGGAGTGCAGTGCATAGACTGTGGACTGTGCAGTGGGAACAGTATCAAGGCCAAGAACATTGCCATCACAGTAGGTGGCGCACCAAACAAACAGATCCATTATCTTAAAACCATCAAGGAGATTGACTAATGTCATACCATGAGACAACGATTCAAGTAGACACTGAAGTAGATTTAGGGTTCGATATATCAGTAACTGATAGCTCTAGTGGAACAGCATTTGAATGTGACGTAGACTTCAATGGCACTGAGATTGAGATCACCATTGACACCTCAGATTTTCGTTACGAGATCAAGGAGGAAGTCAAGGAGGAAGTCAAGGAGGAAGTCAAGGAGGAACTCACAGAGGAGATCAAGGAGGAACTCACATTAGAGATCAGAGATGAGATCATCGAATCCATTGCACACGCCGCCAACCCCTTCGCTAAACTGGCGGCATTCGTCAACTCCATTGATAGTCCTCATAAGCGAAGCGTAGATTCTCGCATCGACAACGCGGTTATATCATCTAACAAGACGCTGGAAACGTCTTGGACCAACGTCTGTGCTGAGAAGGACAAGGAGATAGAGCAGCTAAACAAAGACAAGCTGGAGCTTGCAGAACACATCAGATTAGAGAAGGTCAAAATCGAGAGCCTCCAGCGTCGATGGGAACAAGAGATGGGACCAGACGAGAGTTCACAGAAAGGAGAAGAGAAGCCAGCATTGACTGTTCATTTAGACCCACCGCAACCCGCATTCCCTAACAAATTTAACACACGGGAGGAAAAGTAACATGCGAACTGGACTTGATGGAGAGCGTGGACCCGTAGTCGCCTTGGCTGAGAAGCTGGAAGAGCAGCGCAACAACATCGCAGACTACAGAGGGAACACTGGAGGGATGTCGGCTGTGTTGAACCACACAGAGAACGGCATCGACGGCATTGCTCTGGCACTGGAGAATGTCGGAGCCTTCCCCACTAACAGGATCTGTGACTCGCAGATCGCTGCGCGGCTCAAGATTCCCAAACCTTATTGGGATCGTTGCCGTGACAACTCGCCAGAGTTGTTGACCACCAACGTCAACCACTGGCTGCACAACGAGCCAGAGGACAGGATGTTTCGCACCTTGGCTGGAACAGGTCGAGCCTTCCTGTCCAATCGTTATCGTAGCTTGGACAACTACGATCTGGCAGAGGCTGTGCTGCCGCCCATGATTGAAGCAGGGTGTGAGGTTAAGTCCTGTGAGATCACGGATAGCCGCATGTATATCAAGGCTATCACCTACGAACGCACTGCTGACATCAAGCGGGGCGATACAGTTGCTGCGGGTATCATGGTCAGCAACTCAGAGGTAGGACAGGGTGCCTTGTTTGCCGGGGCTTTCACGGAGCGTCTGGTCTGCACCAATGGCATGGTCCACAACGATTGGGGCCAGCGCAAGTATCATGTCGGTGCCAAGCAGACCTCTGGCAACTTGGATCTTAACAGTGCTTGGGAGTTGTTCAGTGACAACACCAAGAGCCTGTCAGACCGTGCCTTCTGGGCGCAGGTATCTGATACGGTGCGTGGTGTGCTGTCACAGGACGGCTTTGATCGCATCGTTGAGGACATGAGGGAAGCGGCTGGCGAAGCTATCGACACCGACCCCATCAAGGTTGTTGAGCGGACACAGAAGAAGTATAAGCTCAACGACACAGAGAAGGGCGGCATCCTACAGCACCTGTTGCAGGGTGGAGAGATGTCGAAGTGGGGTCTGGCCAATGCGGTCACTCGCACGGCAGAGGATGCCAGTGAGTATGACCGTGCCACTGAGATGGAAGCTCTGGGCTGGAACATCGTCAAGATGCCAGACCGTGAGTGGACTTCTCTCATCACTCAGTAGCAACAATCTTGCCCCATTGCGGTTGCCTTAGAGGTGGGGGCTGGGACTCGTAGCTTTACCCGGTGGTGGCGCTCTAAGCGAGATAATGGATGGCGCCTCCTTTATTATGAAGATACCGTGAGATCCCCGTAGAGGGGCAGGGCCACTCGACCCTGCCCCTCCTTACCATAGGAGATATCTATGGCACAAACACCAGATTACCGCAATTATCCTAAGTGTATACGGTGCAACGTAAGACCTTCGATACCATATACACATAAACAATCCCACTATTGTTCACCATGCGAATTAGAGATAATTGTTGAGAACAGGAGAAAGAGAAAAGAGTATCAAGAGAAACGAAATCAAGAGAAATGAAAATAGGAGATATCTATGGCACAAACACCAGAAGATTTACTGGATGGGTTCATAGAAGTCACAGCATACATACTTATCAGTCATTGCAAGGAACAAGGTTGCAGCCTTGAGCTTGGGATAAAGGATTGGCAAGATGAGATGCCAGAGATACAAGAGAAGTTAGCAGAGAGAGTCATAGACAAAGCCAACAGCATTCACGCAAGCAATTATCACAGGAACAAATACGATGACCACTAATGCAAATCAAAGATTGTTTAGCCTCACTCAGCTTGTAGCTAAGATGAAGGCTGTTGATCCACAGCAAGCACGATTTAGGAATGACCGTATCATAGAGAACCTCAAGAAGCGCAAGCGCACGGCGATGAAGATCGCCTCATCTATACATGGATCATACAATGCCCACTTCCTATTGGAAGAAGGTAAAGATGATCCAGAATTGGTAGAATTATATGCCGTGCAAGAGGGTATCAACCGTGCCGAAAGCCTGTATCGCACCTTTGAATCCGTGTGGACAAACTATTGTGCAAGGTATTGGACAGAGCAACTGTATCCAGAAGATTACCTTGATGATTACAGCTAATGTTTAACCACCTTCATCTCAATATAGCCCCAATCAAATGGCACTTGAAAAGATTGATCTTTGATTTCCATCTCTGTAACCACAGAACAGAATTGATTGACCGCATCCTGTAGTTCGTAAGGCACCGTGTAGGGTGTGGACTCTGGCTCTGGCAGCACCGGAAGATTCTGCCCCACAATCTCATTACGCATAGCGCGTAAGTGTCCAGCAGACCACTCTTCCTCTTCTGCCTTGTCCAGTAGGTGATCCCTGTCTGCCGTGTTCTCCATACCCGCCACCTCAAGGTGATGAGTCCATGATAGATCACGGCGTTCCACAGGAGGGAAGACAGACGCTACCCATGCACAGTTTCTAAGGGTAGTGTCTGACTTTCCAGTGAGGAAGATTGCCTGTGAGTAAGTGTCTGGGAATTTGTTTTCCCCATATAGAATCCAATCTCCAATCCAAAAATTAATATGCTTGTGTATGGTTTGGAGAATAGCTCCAGCCCTAACCCATTCGTCCCATGACGTTTCGTCTGGGATCATATAGTGACCGTCTATGAACGCACCAGACAGACCAGATACTTTACGCAAGGCATCTTCTTGCTCACTCATTACATCTCCTTTACTGGAGTTGCCAGATCAAAGCTCAACAAATCATTAGGCTTGCAATCCAAGGCAAGGCATATCTTACCTAATGTTTTAGCACTAATGTTTCGCTGGCGAGAGTTCCATATATCATTTACTAAATTCTTATCGGTGCCGCTTATCTCAGCAAGTTTCTTTTGCGAGTTAACGCCACGACTACGGCATACATGTTGTAGGTTCCAGCGTAGCAATATTAAATTATCCATCCACTAAATATATCCATCTATATGTGGATCGTCAACGATTCTTGTTGACAAGAATCCACATTGGAACATATATTATGAACGATAAAGATCGAATTGGCTGGATTATCTTGGCAGTTTTAACCTTCACCTTAACCTATTTAATACTCACCTAACCCATGCCCTTGGAGAAGGCATGGAAGCAGCATATCGTAGCGGCAAGAATGCCGTCCAATATCAATTGCAATTGAAAGGAAATGATCATGGTAAGTGTTCCCCTTCCCAAGGGTGACTTCGTTCCCCATCCCACCGGGCAGCACGAAGGAACCATCTTTGAAGTAGAGGTTCGCCTCAACGAAGCAACCCAATACGGCCCAAAGAATCGGGTCATCTTAAAGATCGAATCCGACACCAAGATGAAGGACAACGATGGCAATCCCATCTTCGATGACGAAGGAAATGAACGTGGCTTTGTCATCTGGGATTGGTTGACCGTTGCCCGTAAGCAAGGGTCGCGGTTCAGAGATCGTCGTGAGGCAGTGCTGGGCCGACCCCTTGGTGAGGCAGAGGCTCGCTCAGATGAGATGGACCCGCACGAAGAGTTCGCTGGCAAGAAGATTGCCTATGTCGTGAAACATGCTCCCGGCAAAGAAGCTGGTCAGGTGTATGCTAACATAGAGGCAATGTGGTTGCCTAACGGCACTGCTGATTACGATGAAGAGGCACCTGCTTCGGAAGCATCCACAAAGCGCATCAAAAAACTTGAGGCAGCCCTTGAGTTAGACGATGAGCAGATCTGTGGAGTTCGTGAGAAGTATTTGAAATCGGATTCCTTGGATGGCGTTTCCGGTAAGCTTGCCGATGAGTATATCAAGGCACTGGAAAAGCAGGTTTCTGCGGAAGACGATGACGATGACGGTCTTCCTTTTTAATACCCCCTAAAAGTTTCAGAAATTTTCACCCCACGGGGAGCAAGGCATCTCGGTCTTGCTCCCCACTTTTACCTAACCATAGGAGGCTTGCCACATGGCAAAGCAACCCGAAGGCGTAAGCAAGAGTGATATGTTCTATGTTGATAACCCAAACATGATCCAGATCGTGGAAGGGTTCAATCACCGTGAAGACTTTTCAGACTTAGACAATCTGGTAGAGTCTATCATTCAGCGTGGCATAGACACACCACTGCATGTCCGTAGGAATCGTGGCAATAAAGAACAGCCCTTTGCTCTGGTAGCAGGAGAGCGTAGGTTGAGGGCTGTTCATCTGGCCCATGAGAATGGTGCCAGCCACATCCGTATCCCTGTCATCGTCAAGCAGGTAGATGACAAACAAGCGTTTGAAGACAGCGTGGTAGAGAACATCGAACGCAAGAACTTGAACCATGTCGAAGAGTCTAATGCTGTAGTTCGCATGGGACAGTTTGGATACAGCGTCAAGGAGATTGCCAATAAGTTCAGCCGCTCTGATCAGTGGGTAAGAGAGCGTCAGGTATTGGCAGAGGCGCACAGCGAAGTGAAGAAGGCTGTGATCAAGCGCAAGATCCCTACCGATGTAGCAGTGGGACTGGTCAAGGCCACGGATCTTCCGAAGCAAGCGGGTGAGCTAAAGAAGATTCTTTCTAAAGCTCAAGGCTCCAAGAAAAGCACTCGCAAGGCAGCATCTCAGATCAGTGGTAAGAAGGTGCGTCCCGGTGTGCGAGATCTGGAGAAGGTTAGGACAGCAATCAACACCGCAGAGGGATTGAGCGAAGAGAACAAAGACCTACTCCTTGCTATACTGGAGTATGCTCTGGGAGAACTTCCCGAAGCGGATCTTGGTCAGTATATTGATGTTCTCTGTGGCGCATAAGTGATAAGATAGGGTGGGGTTCGCTCCACCCTATCTTATTTATTTATAAGGAGTTGCAATGAAGATATCTCTAAGTGAAAAGCCCAAGTCACAGGCTCAACAAAAGACCTTGCACTACTTTCATAATGGCAATGCTCCTTACTGGAAAATAGATACTCCAAGTCATAGTGATCCAAATATTTTTTGGACTCTAACCTATTGCAAAGACACCGGAAAGCTTGAGTGCAATTGCCCAAGCTCTACTTATAATTGCAAGCACGTTCAGATGTTTAAGGTTAGATTAGGAGAGGCGTTCTTATCTATGTGCTTTGATGAGGAATATGAATTGCCCTTGGTTCATTTGGCAAACATAATCCACAAAGCATTTCACGATCACCATCTTATACTGGAAGATCCGGTGCCGCTATGAACGAAGGGACAAAGGTCATTAACGATAAGGGAGAATTGCTATGCAATATACTTCCCAATCTTAATAAGTCTGATGCGTTTATATGTTTCGGTGTGAAGTTCAACAGCGAGGGCAATGACGAACTTGCCGTTGCCTCCTTTGGAGATAAGGAGGGCATGGTAGCTGCGATAGCTTACCTACTATCGGATGGTACCTACAACGAATTATTGCCAGCGATACTTGAAACGGTGGTACGTATAAACGCAAACAATTCAGAAGACACTTGACACAATATGTATATATGTGTATTTTAGAACGCGGAACTGGATGATGAAGGCATCCAAACTTTTTTCTTTGCTGCCCCCCTGCGTATCCTCCTGCGGCAAAGAATAACCAGTGAGTGTGTTGCCTTCATCAACATGCTTACTGGTTTTTTTATTATCCTTGTGCAACGCTACGGACTTGCAGGGGAGTGAGTTTGTAGCGTGGGGGGAGGGAGACTCCACAGCACAAGGAGGTGAGTAGGGAGTAGCGAGATGGGTGGCGATAGGGATGTACCCTTATGCTGGGGAATCCTATCTTGCCGTGACCTTCCTACTCACCACTTCTTTTTTCTCTTGGGTCTGCGAAGCAGATCCAAGATATCTACCCGCTTCGCAAGACAAGGGAAAGAGAGAGGGAATAACATGCAGTCTTTAAAGCTTTACATCCACAGGCGTACCCTGTACAGCATTCTTAAGCCTGTATATTGTCATCCCCCTACGGGGGATGTGCGCGCACGCGTTATATAGGGAGAAAAATCATGGGAACCGTAGTCCAACTGGACACCGCACCGAGTCTCAAAAAATATTGGCGGCAAAAGATAGCCGATCTCATCAAAGAGTCTGGCATTGAAGACTCTCTACTCCGTGAGCTAACGGAGAACACAACCCAGAGGAAGTCACTGCTATGGCGAATTGATCACATGAACTACAGCCCAGAAGAATTGGAGAAGATGTATCACCAATACGCTCCGGTGATTGCTGAGTCTGTAAACCGTGCATCGGAGAAGAAGCAAGAGCAGGAGAAGAAGCAGCAAGAAAAGCGTAAGGCCAAGAGAGGTTGGTGATGAAGATCCCTGCCAGAGAATCCGTTGCAGCACCACTCCCTGCTCCACGATGGAAGATGGGAGAACTTAAAGCAGAGGAACTCATCGCCAAGCTTGTTGACAGGGTAGACCTATCCTACCCAAGAGCAGTCAAGGATAAGTCGATCAACCTACAGACAGCCCTTGCTATCGGGGTTGTTAAAGCCATGCTGAAGATGGCAGAAAAGGATGGGTTGCCACTGAAAGAATTAGTCGAGCTTGACTTGATGCAGTTGATGCTGGACCTCATCGCATCAGATAGAGACATAGACAAAGGGGAGGTCTTGGATAAATACCTACAGCACAACTCAGTTTATCTACCCAAAGAGAAAGGTGTGTGCCAATGACAGAAGAGGAGCAAGCTTTAAGCGAATCGTATTTCAAAGATGCGGCAGAGCTATTAGAGAAAACATATCGCCGCTTCTACACTGGAAAGAGAGAGTCTCTTTTCGTAGAGGACTTGGATGTGCTGTGGGAAAACGTCCAGCCAATGAATGGGTATGAGTTCTTGTTGTCTTGCAAGAAGCATATCAATGACTTCACTGGCGATGACCGCAATGCTGGTGATTGGTTTCCCACGCCAGCCAACCTAAAGAAACATGCCATCACAGTTGAAGCAGAGCGGGTGGCTGAACACCAGAAACAACGAGCAGAAGAAGCAGAAGAGAAAGGACAAAAGATTTCTCTTGGCAAGGACTTTACTACAGTTCCAATCGAAGATCCTTACTTGCAGCAGTTGATGGGAAAGAGATTTGTCGAATGCTACAGTAGTGACTTAGCCAAGTGTCAGTCCTGCTACGACTCAGGTTACGTACGCTTCTACTACTATCCACAGAAGCGATCACATGTATTCTTAGGAAAGGAATGGTTGGATCTATGGGATAGAAACCAAGAGCAAGCACAAATGTTTCGCATGTCATTGGCAATATGCGATGACTGTGATGCGGCAAAGGACGTTCTCTACAAGGAGAGCGAAAAAGAAAAAAGGTTTCAACAGCCACTGCTCTTCGACATCAGACGGTTAGTGGCAGCAAGAAAAGAGAAGCACCAGAAAATACTACGCCGCAAAGACCTTGCGGCTGGAGATCAAACCCAACTGGATGGAGGAGATTATGCCTAAGAAAACTGCAATGAGCAAGCTGCCACATGAGGTGGAGGTCATAGAGATCTCCACAAAAAAGGCCAAGGAATATTTGGATGGGACATTCGACAGGAATCGTCCCATCGTTCAAGATGCCGTAACTCACTACCACAAGCAGATGAGAGAAGGTAAGTTCTTAGTTGCCACACCTCTTGTTGTGGCACTGGTGGAAGAAACCAATAGGTTGGTGCTGGTAGATGGACAGCATAGGCTTTCTGCTGTCATCATATGGAAGGGCAAGATGACTTTCACCTTGATGACATACTACTTGGAAACCGAAGAGCAACTGTCAGAGCTTTACGCTTGCATAGATGTCGGTAGGTCAAGGAACCTTACGGACAATGTAAGGGCGCAAGGCTTTGAAACTGAGTCTGGTTTAAATAAAATAGAAGCTACTCGCTTTGTATCTGCCATTCAATGGGCAGAAACTAAACGTCCAGCATTTATAGCTAAGACCTCTGTAGCTGGTAGCTATGCCGATCAAATAAACAACGCGAGAGGATGGATGTCTGAAGGGACAGAGTATTTTCGCTGTGCCAAAGAAGCAAAGGGCATGATGAAATCACTGAGTCGGCGCAAGCCTGTCGTAGCTTGTGGCTTGATAACCTTCAGAGGACAGCCAGCAAAGGCGGCTCAGTTTTGGCGGGGAGTATTCTTAATGGACAACATTCCTGCCAACGATCCAAGAAGCAAGCTGCACCACAAGCTTGTTGAAATGGCACAGGAGAAACAGTCACATGGAAGCATGGGTGCAGTCTTGTTGGCCCGTGTTGTCTGCACATGCTGGAATGCGTTCATAACAAATCGTGAGTTAACTATCATTAAACCTATTAAGAAACTTGCATTTCAGCGGTGCAAGTGGAGGGAGGAATAAGATGAGCTATACTATAGAATATAGGAACCAGATGGATCGTGACGAATTTTGGAAAGACGAACCTCGTATCCGTGAAGATGAATTTGAAAACCCAGATCATATTTCTTACGATGTCCTATTGGCATTGCAAGAAACAAGAGACATAATAGCGCGACCTATGTATTTTACATACATGAATACGGGAGACAACAGAACATTACGCCATCCAATGGGTGATGCTGTTGATCCACATTCAGATAGTCATGCTAAGTTTTCTTTACACAAATGGGGGATCGACCACGGTGAAAGTAAAGAGCAAAACAAAATTGTCGAGAATCCTAAAGAGCTTGGACAAGCACTGGATTGGGATTGCAATACTCATAGCCTTGATGAGTTGTTTGAGGTATATCTATTGCTTGCTCAGAAAACGAAATGGACAGGCATCGGAGTCTATCCGTTTTGGATCAACAAGGGATTTCACACCGACATGAGAAACAGCGATCACCCTTCCTTTAATGCTCATTGGTTTAGGATGAAAGATGACAGCTATCACTCACTGACATGGCCTAACTGGAAGAGAGAGGTGATCAGTGGTGCTGGCATCTGAAACTAAAAAGGGCGAGACTTACATACTCAAAGAAAAAGTCTTAGCCGAACACATTGCCAGAGAGTTTAATGCTGAAGCGGTAGAGCTTGGCAACGCCACCACCAATGTGGATAGATTATTTATCAGAGACAGTAAGGTAGTATCTGTAGTAGAGATTAAGCACCGAGAAATGTCTCTTGCAGATCTTATGAAGTTTGGCACTTACCTTATTTCATATGATAAAATAACTAATGGCGTAGCTATCTCTGAGTTGCTACACGTTCCCTTCTTTGTCTTTGTGTATTTAGTACGTTCTGGAGACTTAGTTTATTTTAAGATCTCTGATGAAACAGGCAGGGACATTTGTGACTATGTTGTCGAGAGATCAGAAACAAAAGCAGACTGTAATGGCGGCAATGCCGTCAGAGAGAATGCTTATCTTTACTTAGACAAGATGGTTGTAATGTCTACTCCCAAAGATGGGTAAGTGTAGCATGGGTCGCAAACCTAAATGGACTGAGAAGGATCTAAAGAAGCTTCAGAAGAAGCAGTCCAAGAATGCCCGTAAGCACTCTCGCATTAGGCGTAAGGTGGCTACTGTAGCAGGAGAGACAGTAGCCCCTAACGCCAGAGGGGTTTATGCTGGAAGGCGCAAAGATGTACAGGACAGCAGAACCGACAAGCGTCATCCAGATGGTTTGTATTTGCGATCCAGATGGGAAGCTAACTATGCCCGATACCTTATGTGGCTTGAGTCGAGGGGAGAAATACAACGCTGGGAATATGAACCGGACACCTTTTGGTTTGAAGGAATCAAAAGAGGAGTTCGATCTTATCTCCCCGATTTCAAAATATGGAAAACCGCAGACTCAGAGCCATACTACGTAGAGGTAAAAGGAAACATGGACAGCAAGTCTGCTACAAAGCTAAAGAGAATGGCCAAGTATCATCCCGACATCTCTTTAGAATTGTGTGATGCCCATGTTTATAATACTATCCGACTGACCTTTGGGAAGATGATTCCCAATTGGGAGGTCTAATAAATAATTGATGGGCTTTGAGGTTTGGCATCGACTTACATTTTAAAGCCAGTCATCATCCTGCATGTCTTCGATGGCATCCTCAAAGCCCATCAGCTTCGCCTTATCAATTAGCCTTTGCTTCATGGCACGGGCTACCTCCCTCCGCTGAAATCTCTTAGCCCTCACCACAGCATCTACATCCACACTCCTAAAGTTCAGACCCAATACTTCTCGCAGTGCTTGCTCAGTAAACTTACCTTCAGACGCTCGTTCTCCCAGCCTTGCTGCTTTACCCACTGGAGGCAGTAGCGTCTTGATTGCATGGTAGGTCTTCTCATTGAATGGCAGTTCCATCTCTTCGCCAAAGAACTTAGCCACTGCCGCTTGATCTTGGTAATCCTGTATGTCCGAATCCAAGAAGAAGCTATAGCCTTCACTTGGATAGATCTCAGCCCATGTCTTCAAGAAGGGAGTCATGGACGATACCATGTCCTTCATGTTGAGCCTGTTGAGATCGCCGTAGGGCAAGTCTGGCGCGAAGTATAGTGGCATACCACTGTCGTTTAACGGCAGTGCCTCAGACGTTATAGGCATCCTCATGGCGTTGATGTCATCGAAGTAGTCTGGCGTGGGGATGCCTTCCCATTCTGCTGACATCGACTCCAAGTTATGCTGTAGCTTTGGCACCATAGCATACCGCTCTGGATGTTCGGCAATAGCTTTGAACTGAAGCGGTATGTTCTTACGCATCCATGTGTAGAAGGGGATGATGGTCTTCATGTAGTCCCGCTCAAAGGGCGTAAGCTCACCGTAGTCAAACAGGTATCGCTTAACAGACTCAGCTGCCTCATCAGCATTCATGCCCATGCCTGTGGCTTTCTTGTTGAGCAGTCCGTTCCCTTTGATCTTGCCTTTGTCCGTAGTCATCATCGTGATGAAGTGAGCAAGGCGAGAATTGTTTTCCATCTGCTGGCCAAAGTTCCTGTTGGCGCGAGTGAACATGTTATCGCCAAGCATTCCATAAGCTCTACTGAAAAAGCTTTCCTTTTCAGAGGTTGCCGTTCCAAGTAAGGCCCGTGCCGTTGCCATTGTTTCTGGCTCTGTCTCTGCGCCACGACCAAGAATGTTTTGAAAGAGATAATTGGTTTCCTCATCTGGAGTAAGTCCTACCGACCCTCCGTTGGAGAAGTCGTAGACCGTATCCATCATCTCTTTCATGTATTCAAACGTACCCTGCATGGCCCTGCCAGCGTTCTTATCTGTAGTGCCTTCCAATAAGAACTGCTCAAAGCCCCTCGCAAACTCTTCCTCCCCGTCTACGGTCCAGACAAACCTCTCCATCAACTGCGTTGCCATCTCATCAATGTCTATCTCAGCATCGGGTGCCATCCGCGCAGCATCTGTGGCTTGCTCTAACATCTCTGCGCGTACCCTGTTGTATTGATTCTCGCCCAAGATCCATCGATGGATGATATCCTTATCGCCTTCGTCCAGCATCGTGCGCCTAATCAAATGCGCTAGCTCATGGATATAGGTAGTTGGGTTTGCTCCCTCTGTTACCAAGATATCTGCTCTGCCATCATCTAAGAAATTAATGGCACCATACAGCCCATCTTCCCCATGCTGCTCCATGAATTTTGGAGTGCTTAAATCCCATGACCCTACGTTTTCAATAGACTTAATTTGGTTAGGCTTATAGGCCACTCCAACTTGATGAAACAAGCCCGTCACATCGTTGGTTCCACCAGCATGAGTAATCCCATCGTATCCTGCTCTTATCATAGCTTGAGATACCAGCCAATCGGCAGCATAGTCACCACCAGCTTCTAATCCCCAACCCATTTGATCTGTTAATTTTCCAAACAATTCTTCATCGTTTGCGTCACGAACTAGTGTGCCAGTAAGGCCTAGTCTATTAGCCGCCTCGCCAAGATAGTCCGTATGATCATCACTGCTTACAGCTAAATACTTAGTAAAAGAAGCTGGGTGTGACGTAACATTTTCAATAGCTTGCGGCAAAAAACCCTGCCCACTCCAAGTCCCAAGTCCCAAGTAGTGTTCTCTAGTTAAATAAAGATCGTCCCTGTTTCTCTGACCCATGCCTATAGGCTTATTCAGTGCTTTCTGGCTGGGATCTCTTTGTCCCACCGGACCCAAATTCATTTCGTCCCAGTACGTGTCTTCCCATCTATCCCAAAAACTCACCCAATCATCCTCAATTTGTTCGTTAAAATATTTATAAAAATAATTATAAAATTCTTTGGGATCTTTGTCTGGACTAAAAAAAGCTTTTACGCTTTCGTTTGCTCCTGCTACTTCTTCCCTTTGTTTTGCTATTGATGGAGCATGTAAATCATATAAGTCATTCCATACAATTTGCTGATTACCCCCTAGCCCCTTGCTCTGTTCTAAGTTGCCAAAGGCTCTACCCATGTCAACAATGCTCTCTACCGTCACATCCCTGCCCTCTACCTTACCACTCTTGCCTCCAACATATTTTATCGCAAGTTCTGTATACCTATCAAGTTCTTCTTTTGTGGTAAAAACATCTTTGTTAAAAAGGTCAAGGTCTTCGTCTGATTTGAAAACTTTTGCAATAGCTTTAGGTACCTTACCCTTGACATTGGGCTTTCTTTTAGAGCCAATACTAATCCATAGCTCATCAATGCTTTTAGCAGACCGACCATAGTGACCCATATCCATTGCCTGCAATTGCCGATATTCGAATCCCGCTCTCCAATCAGCAATATTGATATTTCCAGCGGCTTCCATAGCGGCATTGGTATATATAGACGCAAGTGTTTCAGCAGTAGCAGTGTTTATATTCTCTATTTCATGTTCAAAAGCCTCTTTACTAAAAGTGGTTTCCATCCTGCCTAATGTGCCAAAAACTTGCCCTGTCTGTGCCGATGGATCTTTTACCTCCTCTCCCATCCGCAGTGATTTGTAGGAACGACCATCATCACTAACCATACTTAACGCATACGGTTTTTTAGCAAACCAATGAAAGCCAAGAACTTCTGGATCAGTACCATGCGAGTCAATTTGCTCTTTTAGTTCAATTATTCTTTTGCCCCATTGATTCTCATATCGTTCCAATGCTACGATCTCACGCAACACCTCATCTTCTGGAGGTTTAACCCTTACGTATCTCTCCCCTTTTTGTTGTGCATATTCAAATTTAGGAACAACGGATAGGTCTAATTCTCCAGTAGCTGTTTGAGTAGCAATACCCTCAACTGCTTCCCAATCTGGATCTTCAATGTCGTACTCATCGTATGCTTTTCTTAAAACTTCAGTGAAGTCCTTCTCTACGTTTTTTAAAGATGTCGGCAACGAATAAACTGACGTTCCTCGCCCTGCCCCTCCTTCTGCCAATTCATCTTCTATTTGTTGACGCGCAAAAATATATGTTCTGTATTTTGTCTTCAATGGACCTTCTGGAATTTCATCTAACAACTCCCCTGCCCTCTGCCTTACTTTCTGTAACTGCTCTGGACTAGGCCCAACGGGGTCCCAAGGAGATCCACTTATTAATTGCTTGGGCAGCAAGTCGTCATGTCCAAATCGCTTCATCTCATCTGCTAGTTCGGGAATGCTTTCATAAAAGCCACGAGTTTCTCCCGCACTTGCTCCCGGCGCTCCACTTTGTTGCGCCCTTAACTGACCTTGGTATGCCGCTACGCCCATCGGGTCCCATCCCGAACCCCTCATGGGTTGATGTAACATGTATCCAGTAGTTACCTGCGGTCCTCTTTCTTTAGCATATGGTAAAAAATCCATAGTCATATAGAATCCCGGTCCCATATACTGACTTCCCGTTACTGTCGGATCTATTTCTCCCTCCTTCCTTATCCTTGCGCCATAGTTTGTTCCATGCAAAAATACAGGCAGTATACCTTGTTCATCTTTAAAGAAAGTTCCTTCTGCTGCTTTCTGAAAATTAGGATTGCTATAGTCAACCTTACTTATACCGGGAATGCTGGTCTGATGTAGAAATCCAGACCCTGCCTCTGGCACTCCAGCCGTAGGAACGGTATACGCTTTGATCTCTCGTATACGATTCTCATACCATTCCTCTGGTGTCTTCCAGTTCTTCCATGCCCATGCTCTGGCGATAACGTCATACGCCTCTGCCGTCTTCTGCGCCTGTTCCTCCGTGAGATCCCCTCCCGCCCTCTGCACTGCGCCAACCAAAGACTGTGATACGTTGGCTATACGTGCGCTCCTGTCTCCCCAATCCGCTAGCCCCTCAGAGATGTCAGTAGTCGTAGGCTTCCCTTCGCGCAACTGAAGGTTGGTCATTAGCTCTGCGCCAATGCCAAGATCAGACTCATTGTAGATCATCCCCGCCTGTGTTACCCCTCTCTCATCTGCCATCTGCTTGATGTCTGCGCCCGATACTCTGGTGCCATCTGGCAAGTCAAACTTATAGTCTGCTGCCGTCCTTCGTCCTCCAAGGATGCGCTCAATTTTAGAGCGCACAGCCCTGCTCCCGATGTTTGCTGTGTCTTCAACCTGTAACAGCATCGCCTCTGCATACCGCTTCGGATTGGTAACGCCAGCCAAATAATTATTGAAGATGTTGGAGTAGAGGTTGCGCATATGATAGCCGGGGCTGAGAAGAGCATAGGACTTCCACAGACCCTGCACCTGTCGGAAGGTGCTGACCAGCACATTGGTATCGTCGCTACCTGTTATCAACTTGGTCATGTCATCCAACTGCTCTTTCATAGCAGATGGTATGGCATAGTATATATTATCTTCGCCTTTAGCTTGCTTGGTCTGCTTGCGAACAGAGAGGGCTGGGGCTTTCCATATGGCCATGCCGCTTTCTTTAAGCATTTGATGGGTAGGATCACGTAGGTTCTCTGCTACGACTTGGTCAATAGGCACTGCTATGCGAGTGTCGGATATGATTGTGTCGTAGAACTTCTGCGTATTAACCTTCTTAATAGACTCCATGCCACGCCTCGTTGCCATGAGCGCAGCATTCGTTTCCGTAGGCACAAGGTCTTGAAGGCGCGATTCCAAGGTGGGATACTTCTTGGCATAGGAGGCTTTCATTATGCCATTCTCGGTAATCGTAGCAATGCCGTCTTGCGTTGCCTTCTCATACATGGCACTGCCAGCATCTTTACCAAACCGCACCTTGAACATGTTCTCTACGATGGCACGGGACAGTTCGGTGACGGGTTCCATGCCAGCAGAGTAGTTGGCTCTGAACTGCGCCTTGTCCAATAGACCCACAGCTTCTTCTTCTTCAAAGATCTTATTGAACATGTCCTTCCACTCAGCAACCCCTTTAGAAATCACCTGCTTCGTAGCATCGTCCACCTTAAGCTGATTGATCAGTCCTTGCACAACATCTGGCTGGTCAAGATAAGCCCCCACCAGACGCAACTCTCCCTCATTCATATCAGCAGCGATCTTCAAGATGTTCTCTCGCAACGCCACCGTCTGCAACGATATAGCTGAATCCTTGCGGATCTGCTGCGCCATAAAATCAACTGTGCCTTCTTTCACATCCTCCGCAGTGACAGCCTTTGTCCCTTGATCCCCGCCAAGTCGATTAATCGTATCAGCTATCTCGTCTGCTTGATACCCTTCCTTCAATCCCTTCATCAAAGAGTTAGGCATAAAGAGTCTACGATATGTTTTACCCGCTTCTGAGTTGGTAACAAGGTCGCTTATCCTGCGCGTTCTGGTTGCAGCACCAGCCACCTCATCCAACTTGCCTATGCCCACAGCTACCTTGCCCAGCCCAAAGCCAAACCATGTCGTGGGATCTAACAGCACATCTGCTACAAACCCTGCTGCGGCTACTGCATATGGATTGGCATCGTCCATCGTCAGTGCCGTTTCTCCCCGCTTGCCTTCAAAGATATCTGCGAATGTAGTTCGCCTTGCCCCCTCTTGATCAATGCCTATGGCATTAAGAAACTCTTCCCCCGCCTGTTGCAAGCCAGCAATAGGACTACCCGTTAGCAAATATTCTTCAAGCCCACCAGCAACGGAATAGTTTCCCACAGAAAGAAAGTCAAACACAGGTTCGATGACACTATCAAAACCCCAATCATCATCTTCTGCGGCTACTGCTGCTTCAAACTCTTCGTTCAATCCAATCTGCTTAAATAGCTCTACATTCCTATCGACCTCTGTTATCGCGCCCAACTCAGCGGTATCCTGTCGGGGCAGACGCTGTGCCGTTGTAAAGCCAGACCCCGGCATTGCGCGAGATGGCACACGGGGTTCTATCTGACCAAAGCCCATTTCATCTTCTTCTTCTTCAAATGGATCAAAGGTTTTGCGCGTCAGAAAAGACCCTATGATATCATCATAGGGCATAGCGATGCTGTCATTATAAGCAGAGTCAAACCCGTCAGAAAAAATACTTGTACTATTGGGACTGTCTAAAAAGATTCCACTGTTGGAACCCAGAGCTTCGTCAAACCCCTTGGAAAAAATACTCATATTAGCTATCCTCCTCCAAGCTTTGTGCTACAAGGTTGTTTGCCGCACCTTGATTACCTCTTCCCAATCGGCGATCCCACATTTTTTGACCGGGGGTATCAGAACGACGAGATCTACCTTCTCGTATAGTACGACTTATGTATCGCTGCACTCTCGCCCCGAGTCCATATTTATTTCCATACTCTTCAAGGTCTTTTTCTTCTTGCGGAGTAAGATTTACTGGTTGGCCAGACGCTTGCGCCATAGATATTTTTTCTATAATACTTTCCCCTCTTTCCTTAAGCGCAAGGTCTTCCGCTGCTGCTTCTGGCTGTGGGCTTGCCGCTGGCTCTTCATCAACATCTACCAGAATATCCATTTCCGCAGTACCCATATAATGATTGCTAAGTCTATCAAAGACTCTTTTAGCAGCACCAACGGGAATCATACCCGTCATCTCTCTCTGTTCTAATTCCAACCGTGCCTCATCAATAGATTGAATTTCATTCTGCGGTCCAGTTTCCAAGGTGCGCCCACTACGAGTCTTTCCAGAAACAGCCGCTTCTATATCAATCTGTGCTGCTTCAAACAAACGATCTTCTATGACCGTTTTTTGGTCCCACCACGAAGGGAATCCTTGGTGTATTGCCGTCAAGGTGGCAAGGTCATCACGGGTTTCGGCTAGTACATCAAAGCCAATCTCACCTCCCACGGACTCAAAAAGCTGAAGAGCCTTAACTCTTTCCTCTTGAGTCAAGGACTGATCTTCAAGAATAGACTCTCTTCCGACCTGTGCGGTAGAGCCAACATTTACTTGCTGTAATGCTGCTATGGCAACGACATCAGGTATAGTCAATCCACCAATCAATCTATTATTATATTTCCTTCTCGTTGCCATATGTGGAAATTGAGCATTAGCCTGTCTTATTGCCATCTCCCTTACCTGTGGAGAGAAAGCATTAAAAGCCTCTGGCTGGACTTTCTCCTTCGCCACCTGTTGGCCCTTGCCATAAAGAGAGGTTGGGTCAGCAACAGCAAGCCTTGCAAGAGGATCATCTCCTTCAAATTGCAATTGCCTTGCTCCATAGCGATTCATGTCTCCTGCAATTCTAACTGCCGCATCTTCTATATACTGACTATAGTTTGCATTTTGTTGTTCAATCATGGACAGACTGCGATCAAACAACTTACGCATTTCTATTTCTTTTTCTGGTCCTTCTGGGAATTCCTTACTTGCCATATCGTAAGCATGTTGAATCTCTCTCTGGCCTGTTGCGTTTTCAATGAGATCCATTGCACTGTTTTTAATTATTCCCAATTCCTTAGCTGCCTGTCCATTGTCAATAACCTGCATCAGAAACGAACTGTCATCTGTTCCATATTTGTTGACAAACTGCCTAGCTTTGCGAAAACCTCCCGCCTGTCCCATTAGACCTTCAACAACTGATAATCTTTGTTGAGTACCCTTGAAATCTAAATAGTCCTGACTGCCACCTATTGCGTTTAATGTTTCTTGCCATAGGTTATACCCCTCTCCCGTAGCTACTGCACTGTAGTGTGCCAACTCTCTTTGCAATACAGGATCGGGTGTATCTCTCTTAATGATCCTACCAGTATATGCAGCAAGCTTTTTCTGCTCTTCAGCTAAAATATTTTTTTGATTTTGAAGCTCTTCCTTTTGTTCGTTGGAAAGCCACTTACTATGCGTGTTAAGATATGAGGTTATCGCATCATGGTTTCTGTTGACATTCAACAACTCTTCGTTGACAGTCTCAAGGGTCACCGACTCGTCTGGTACGTCTACGCCCCTTTCCCCCGGTGACAGCAAATACTGACTTTGCGCCTTGGTGACCGCAGAATCTGCTGCTTCAACCATTTTATTAATTTCTGAGGTTGTGTATACGTGAAGCTCACCAGTATCACGATCCGCATGTTGGTATGCTAGACCCCTACCTGTTGGACCTTGTTCAAAAAGGTTTCTATCGAATGCACCCTCTGTTGTTATACTTTGGCGAGTACGTAGCTGTCGTTCTTCATCATACTTGTCAGATAGATTCTGAAATCCAGAGCTTAATCCAG
>LUML01000011.1_pt1 | contig 56787 bp, 57 predicted proteins | sample 729661 | NCBI WGS metagenome assembly LUML01 (sample SAMN03860264, study PRJNA289734) | marine metagenome | biome: seawater column; feature: ocean; material: water; isolation source: Red Sea water column Station 22 - depth 10m | place: Saudi Arabia: Red Sea | collected 2011-10-15 | depth 100 m | reverse complement strand
GAAATTGGTAAAACAGGGATAAGAAATATTGATAATAGATTTATAAGTCTAGATAAGCATCAACTTCAGGAAGAGATTAATGTTCCTCGTCCAAGAAGAATATTTGCTATTTTTGAAGCAATAAGAAGAAACTGGCCAATTGAAGACATTGCAGATTTATCAAAAATTGATATATGGTTTCTGAGGGAAATTGAGAAAAGCTTTAATGTTAATCCTGAATCGACGCCTACAACAATATTGAAAATGCTAGGTTGGACAGACGAAGATCTTGATAGCAAAGATTCAAAGAAAGAACTTGAAAATAATAGAGTTTATAAGTTAGTTGATACTTGTTCTGCTGAGTTCGAATCAAAAACCCCTTATTTATATTCAACAAATGGAACTTCTAATGACGATACAGCTACAAAACAAAAAAAAGTTGTTGTAATTGGCTCTGGCCCCAACAGAATTGGTCAAGGTATTGAGTTTGATTATTGTTGCGTACATGGAGTTAGTTCATTAAAAGAAAATGGATACGAGGCAATAATGATAAACTCCAATCCTGAAACTGTCTCAACTGACTATGACACTGCTGACAAGCTATATTTTGAACCATTGTCTTGGAATGAGGTTAAATCCGTGTTAGATAGAGAAAAGCCTGATTCAGTAATTATTCAGCTTGGAGGCCAGACTCCTCTTAAGCTTGCAAAAGAAATTCACAATGCAGGATTTAATATTGCGGGTTCTTCATTAGATGTAATTGACTCAACAGAAGATAGAGATTTATTTCAAAAATTATGCACATCTCAAGATATAAAACAACCAATTTCAAAAATTGCCAATAACGAAAAAGAATTGGTCGCATCAGTCAAAGAAATAGGATTTCCTGTTTTACTTAGACCAAGTTATGTTCTTGGAGGAAGGGCTATGAGGGTAGTACAAACTGATGAAGAACTAAATAATTACCTTAATATTCTTGCAAGCGCTGATGAAGATGGAAATCCATTTAAGTCAGGACCATTATTGGTTGACCAATTTTTAACAGAAACCGTTGAAATAGACGTTGATCTTATCTCTGATGGAAAAGATGTATTTATAGCTGGAATTTTGGAACATTTGGAACCTGCTGGCGTTCACAGCGGAGACTCTACTGCTGTTATTCCTCCATACAGTATTGATAAAGAAATGATTAAAGAGATTGAAGATAAAAGTACAAAGCTTGCATTGGGTCTCAATGTACAGGGATTACTTAACATACAGTTTGCAATAAAAGACAACGAGCTATTTATCCTTGAAGCAAACCCAAGAGCTTCGAGAACAATGCCTTTTGTAGCTAAAGTCACTGGCAATCAAATAATTAAGGCTGGAACTCTTTTAATGCTTGGGTACACCATTAATGAAATAAAAGATAAAACAAATTACTTAAATAGTTCAACAAAGAAAATTGCTATTAAAAAGGCTATCTTCCCTTGGTCAAGGTTTCCTGCCGAGGACACAATGTTGGGTCCAGAGATGAAAGCAACAGGAGAGGTCTTGGGAATAGGTAAAGATTTTGGAACAGCATTAAATAAAGCATATGCTGCAGCTGGTGTCGAAATCGGTGATAAAGAGAAAGGTGTTTTTGTTACATTAAGTGACGCTGAAAAGCCAAATTTTATTGAGGTAGTGAATAAATATATTGAATTAGACTTTTCTATTTATGCAACTGAGGGAACAGCAAGCTTCCTAAAAGAAAATAATATAGAATCCATAATTGTTGGAAGAGCGGACGATGAATCACCAACTTCATTAACAATTATTGAGGAGAAATTAATCTCTATAGTCATTAACACACCTACATTTGCAAATGAATATACCGACGGTTGGAAAATTAGAAGACTATCTCATGAAACAGGTGTTGCTGTTGTTTCTTCAGTTAGAGAAGCGGAAGCGTTTCTAGAAGCTTTCTTATTACAAGAAAAAGTATTAGACGATATGGAGGCTATACAAAATGTCAGTTAAACCTATTTTCTTTGCATTGGATGGCAAAGAGCTAAGCGAATTTACAGAAACCCTTGAAAAACTGAAAGGTGTGATTTATGGAGTAAAAGTTGGATTAGAAATGTTTACTGCCGAAGGCCCTTCTTCAGTTGAAAAGTTAAAAGATGATGGTTGGAAAGTATTTTTAGATCTTAAATTACACGACATTCCAAATACTGTACAAGCAGCAACAGTAAGTGCAGGAAATATTGGTGCTGATTATTTGACTATTCATATAGCATCAGAAAAAGAAGCTTTGCTTGCGGCAAGTGAAAATAAAACAGACAATATTAAACTCCTCGGTGTTAGTAGTGCTCTAACAAGTAAGGCAATGGATGAAGAAACTAGTAATAAGGTTGAAAAAGATTTTATAGTTGCGAAAGAATCAGGAATTGATGGTGTTATCTGTCCTGCCTCTGAGATTCTAACAACTAAAAAGCTCTTTGATCTGATTGTTACGCCTGGAATTAGATTAGAGAGTGATAGTAAAGATGACCAAAGAAACACCACAACTCCAGAAAAAGCGATTGAATTAGGTGCAAAATACATTGTTATGGGAAGGTCTGTTAAAAATAATCTAGACTATGTAGTAGAAAGGTTAAAAATTTGAACAAAATATCAATACTTCTAGTTTTAATCTTAATTTTTACTTCTTGTGGTGGTTCTGACACAGCTATCTTGACTATTGAAGACACAACAACTACTACAGTTGCACCATCTACTACAACTACAGTTGAAGACACAACTACAACTACAGTTCAAGACACAACTACAACTACAGTTGAAGACACAACTACAGTTCAAGACACAACTACAACTACAGTTGAAGACACAACTACAACGACTACTTCGACTACAACTACAGTTCCTAATGGAGCTTATTTAGATTACAGAGACGTTAAGTATTTTAAGGTGGCAAATGTAGGCCAAGAACATGTTGATAAAGTAAAGGGCTTCCTTGAATATGCGGAAAGTGTTCTGTTTGCTGATGAAAGAACTAAATTTCAAAACCTTTATCCAATACATGTGATCCAATTAGACGAAGGCAATTATCAGTCAGCAGTCGATTTAGAAATAGTTTATTGTGACTACTTGGCTCAAAACTTTTCTCAAAATGCCAACGGCTATGGAGACGCGGATTGTTCACCAGAGCGTATAGAAAACGATGGCTGCAGTGATAACTATTGTTTATTTGCATCTAACGGTCAAGTAGAAGGACCCTCTATTATTGGATCTCCACTCGGAAAAGACAACGATTGTTGTTATTTATTTTTAAGCGCAACTCATTCTTCATTAGATGATGTTGCTTATGGTCAAATAACTATGCATGAAATGGTTCATATTTTCCAAATGTCAAATTGGGCAGATTTAGCAACTAGCCAAACGGTCGAGGAAAATATTGCTGGGAGAATTATTGATGGAAGTTCTGAAAGATACAACCACAATAACCTTAGGCCTTTCTGGATGGAAGGTGTTGCAGTATATTTTGGTTACCTATACTGGTCGAGAGCCATCAATAACAATAACGAATTTAAAGATTATATGGTGCTTGATTTACTTTCAACTTGGCGTTGGGGAGGAGACCAGAGTTCGAAAGATAAATATTTAAATGATGGTGTAAAGTTATATGACATTACTTTCGGAGGAGATTTTGGATTAGCTTACGATATAGGCGCATGGTTTGTTGCATATTTAGTACATAACCATGGAGAAGATCAGATATGGGAGTATTACTACAATGCACAATCTGGAATATATTTTGAACAGAATTTTTTACAAACTTTTGGAAAAGATTATAGAGTTTATGTTGATGAGTTTGAAGATTTCTTAAGAAATAGTGACAGAAAAGCCCTTATAGCTATTCGTTCAAGACACAACTACAACTACAGTTCAAGACACAACTACAACTACAGTTCAAGACACAACTACAACTACAGTTCAAGACACAACTACAACTTCGACTACAACAACTACAGTTCAAGACACAACTACAACTTCGACTACAACAACTACTCCTTCGACTACAACTACATTTGTTGCGCCTAACATCAGAGCAAAAACTAATAACAATGAAAGTAATGAGAATTGTTCGAACAAAGAAGAAATTGATAAATGCCACTATATTGCAGTTGAATATGACAAGCCTCAAAATGTATTAGCTCAAGAAATAGTTGTAGCTACTGATGTACCACAAACGATAGTTGATGAATATTATGAAATCCAAACAATGCTTAACTCTGTTATTGGTTCTTACAATCGATATGTAACTGTAATCACTACTACAAACGAATATTCACAACCAGTATTTGATAAATTAAAAGAAATACATTGGGACCAAGAGCTAAATATTGTAAATGGTTATTTAGTCGGTGCAGGTTGTCTTACAGGTTCAGGTCATTGGCAAGTATTTCCTCCGGATCCATATGCTTTATGCATTATGGATTATGATTTCTTAGAGTATCCCCATGGAACAAAAGAGTGGAACGCACCATTACCATATAGAAGAGCAATTATTTATCATGGCTATGCACATGAGTATTTTCACAGATATCAAAGATCGTATCACTATGAACTAAATATGGGGAACTTAGATTCTGTAGACACTCCTGTTTGGTGGATTGAAGGTGCTGCAATTCTTTTTCCAAATATATGGTTAAACCAAAACTGGCAAGAAATAAAACTCTTTAAGGGATTATCTTTTAGTGATATTGATGTCGAAGGTGTCAATTTAGATATGTGGTATAAAAATTCTAGAAGAGAGGCTCAAGGAGTCTTTGAAGATGACAATCGATGTAATAATTACATGATGACTGAATTAGATAGAAGCTATGATACTTCAGGATTTTGTTTTATAGGAATTGCAAATGCATATCTTGCATATATAACTTCCTACGAAACAGTTTGGGTAGATATTCCTAAAGACATATATGATTTAACTTTTGAAGGTTCGTTTCAGAAACATACAAATATGACTCTAGATGAGTTTTATGATAAATTTAATTCATTTATGAGAGACGGTGACCCAGATGATCTTCCACCTCCTGGTTTTTTCCCAGACAAACCAATTTCAGAAATAGTAGATTTCTTTAAGTATTCTGATAATTAAAATGAATAAATTTATTGCTGCTCCATTTGGAAATTACATTAAAACAAAAAATACTATCTCTGTATCTGGTAGTTGGACAGTGGAAAAAAGAACTGGTCGAATCATACAAATAGTAAAGACTCTAAGATACACAAAACGCGGATGGGTAAACAAAATAGGCCTGAGAAACCCTGGAATTACTATTGGTTTGCCAAAACATAAAGAGAATGAAGTTTTTTCAATTGCAGGGATAGAAAAAGAAGACTGGAGAATATTTGCTGAAAAAATACCTAAAGATTTCAATGTTGAAGTAAATATGTCATGTCCAAATATTGATGAACATCATATTGAAGGAATTGAAGATTTTGATCCTAGTACTAGAGAATGGTTTATTGGAAAAATCTCTCCATTAACAACGTTTGAAGAGTTAGACAGCTATATAAATTCCTTTAAATTTAAACAGATTCATGCCTGCAATACTCTTCCTGTAGAAAAAGGTGGACTCAGTGGAAAAGAATTAATACCTTATACAACAAAATTTGTAAAACATATTAAAGAAAACTATCCAGAAGTAGAAGTAATTGCTGGTGGAGGTATTGATAGCATAAAAGACGTCGAATATTACAAAGAAATAGGCGCAGATCATGTAAGTTTCGGAACTGTTTGCTTTAATCCACTAAAATTAAGGAAATTAGTATGAGTTTATTTATTAGAGAAGATTTTATTTCACATGCTGGCCTTCCTCTAACGTGGAAGGTTGAATGCGATGCGTTGAATGATAAAGATTACGAAGCTTTAGCAAAAATAGTAAGTGAAAAATTAACTTTTAGAGATGTAAAAGGTATACCAAGAGGAGGTATCCCGTTTGAAAAAGCTTTAAAACCATACTGTACAAATGATGAAAATGATCCGCTATTGATTGCAGATGATGTCTATACAACTGGTACCTCTATGAGAGAAGTCTATGAAGAAGGTGCTATTGGGATCGTTGTTTTTGCTAGAAATAAAATAACAGATGATTGGATAAAAGCAATCTGGCAATTATCAATTTAAGATGACTGAAAATAAATATGCTTCTGCCCTAGATGGTCTAACAATTGAAGACCCTGTAGAAAGTTTTTTTGCATTCTGTCGTGAAAGAGAAAGTATCCGAAAATTGCGAGAAAGTGGAGGACCATCTCCATGGAGTGAAGATCCAATATTTCAAAAGGGAAGATTTCTTAATGTTTTTCGTGAAGATGATAGGGGTAGTAAAGCAATATTACGTTTTGCTGATGGGCTAGAAGATGACTTACCAACATTAATTAATGCTTTATTCTTTGGTCGCTGGTGCAATAGACAAGAAACACTTGATTTATTATCTCCAGAAATGCTATCAAACCCTAAAGAACTTGAAGAAATATTAAATAATATTGAATCATGGTGTAATGAAACAGCATATCCTGTGCAGCCTATTGAATGGGGAGGAAAAGAGTATTCAAGAATAGATGCAGCAACAAAACTGTTCCCCACCATTAAAGAAGATCTTACAGAAATTATTAAGAATTCAGAAGGTAATGCTATAACTGCAACAAATGCGGTGAATCAAGAATTCAAAATGGAAAATGATTTCCCTATATTTATGGCTGTTATAGATATTCCATGGTTTCGTCCAGATATTATTGACCCTGAAACTGATGTTCCGACAGGAATTGGTGCTGTTGCTTATTTAGATCGACTAGAAAAGTTTCTTGGGCTTAGTAATCATCAAGAAACAAGCAGAAAAATGATTGAACTACAACATGAACACTGGCCAGAAGCTAAAAGAACTTTTAATCCAATAGATGTTGAATATCTTTCATGCGAATGTAGAAAATATTACAGCTATGTAAACGGAACAAAAAAGTTTGAAGGTAAAAACTTATTTACCCCAAATTAGTTTTCAAATTTATTAACTCTTCTAATATATTTTTCATCATTTAGAAATGAAGCTGAGAGAAAAGAACTAATTATTGAAACTGCTAATGACTCTGTAACATTATTTGCACCAAGACAAAGAATATTCGCATTATTATGTTCAACACTTTGAATTGCAGTATCAACATCTGTAACGTTCGCAGCTCGTATTCCTGGAATTTTATTTGCTGCTATAGACATACCTACACCACTTCCGCAAATTAAAACTCCTTTATACCCCTCATTATCTAAAACAAACTGAGAGACCTCTTTAGCAAAGTCTGGGAAGTCACAACTATCATCACTATCCGTTCCAAAATCTTTTATGCTTACCCCTTCATCAAGATTGTCTATTAAATACTGTTTCAGCCCATATCCTGCATGATCAGAAGCAACTGCAATGTTATTACTCATTAAATTAATTTTTCAATATCTAATAGTTCATCTATTTCAGCTTCTGAAAGTAACTCTTTTTCTAATAAAACTTCTTTAATGGTTTTATCATTAGCCATAGCTTCCTTAGCTACTTCTGCTGCTGTGTCGTATCCTAATTTTGGCACTAATGCTGTTACTAAAATTGAATTTTTTTGAATATTATCATCAAGCTTTTCTTCATTTGGTTCTAGCCCTTTAATTAATTTCTCGCCAAATGCTTTTGTACTAGTTGTAAGGATTTCAATACTTTCTAATAAATTATGAGCCATGACTGGCAACATTGTGTTTAACTCAAAATTTCCATTAGCTGCAGCGAAAGTTATGGCTGTATCGTTTCCAATTACATGAGAAGATACCTGCATCATCATTTCAGGAATAACTGGATTAACTTTTCCAGGCATAATTGAAGAACCAGGCTGTAAAGCAGGAATTTTTAACTCATTTAATCCAGAAATTGGTCCACTTCCCATCCATCTAATATCATTTGCAATCTTAAATAAAGAAACAGCTAAAGACTTTAAAGACCCAGATAATTGAACTATCTCATCTCTAGAGCCTTGTCTTGTAAAGTGGTCTTCTACTTCTTCAAAAGATGTATTTAAAGATTTTTCTAGTTCCTTAGCTACATTAGATCCAAAGCCATCAGGTGCATTTATTCCTGTACCAACTGCTGTTCCTCCAATTGCAAGCTTTCTTACATTTACTAAGGAGTTTTCAACATCTTCCATTCTCTCGGAAACTAAAGATGCATAACCAGTAAATTCTTGGCCTAGTGTCACTGGAGTTGCATCCATTAAGTGAGTTCTGCCATTCTTGTAAACCTTTGCCCAGGCCTTTCCTTTCTCCTCAAGTAATGTGATTAAGCCTTTGAGTTCAGGTAATAAACCCTCTGTTACATCTAAAACAGCTGCAATATTTGTAGCTGTTGGGATAACATCGTTTGAAGATTGACTCATATTTACATGGTCATTTGGATGTATTTCATTTCCACTTTTATCTGATGCCAAACGTGCAATTACTTCATTTGCATTCATATTTGTTGAGGTCCCTGATCCAGTTTGAAAAATATCTAATACAAAATCTTGATCATGCTTACCATCAATAACCTGCTGTGCGCTTTCAACTATTGCTTTTGCCATATCTTTTTCAAGTATTTTGTTTTTTTCATTCACTATTGCACAAGCTTTTTTAATCTCAGCTAAAGATCTGATAAAAGTTCTAGAAAATCTTAAATCTGAAATTGGAAAATTTTCAACAGCCCTGGCTGTGGATGCTCCATACAATGCTGATTCTGGGACTTCAAACTCACCCATTGAGTCTTTTTCTATTCGTGTATTCTTTTTATTCACTTTTCTTCCCAATATTGAGTGTATCCACCAGAATCGACTTCTTCAATCAATTCATCTCCACCTGATTTAACAACTTTACCATCAACGACAACGTGTACTTTATCAACATCTAAATATTTAAGAATTCGAGAATAATGAGTAACAAGAACATATGAAGTTGAACTTTCCTTGTTTTCATTAATTAAATTAGCTACAGATTTTATAGCATCAATATCTAGTCCTGAATCAATTTCATCAAGCAACGCTACTTTAGGTTTTTTAAGTGATAGTTGGAATAGTTCAGATCTTTTTTTCTCTCCACCTGATAAATCTACATTAACTTCCCTATCTAAAAATTCTTCAACCTGAAATTTTTTAGCTGATTCTGTAATTTCTTCTTCTGATAAATGATCATTAATCAACTTTGAAAATTCCATTAATGTGACCCCGGGTAAGCCAACAGGATATTGAAATGATTGGAATACACCTTTATCAGATCTTTCATTTTGTGAAATTTTAGAAATATCTGAATCCCCCACTAAGATTTTTCCATCTTGGGAGTAGTCTTCATTACCCATTACAGCATGGCACAATGTTGACTTTCCGGAACCATTTGGTCCCATGATTGCATGAACTTCTCCTTCTGGAACTTCTAAATTAATACCTTTTAGGATTTCTACATCTCCTATAGAGGCAACTAAATTTTCTACTTTAAGCATCATTCCCTACTTCTAGATACAAATATTCATCATCAACATCTGTTTTATAAGCATTTACAGCCTTAGTTGCAGGAAGAGTAGTCGCTTCTCCTGTTTTTAAATCAAATTCAGCACCATGAAGAGGGCACTCAACTATGCAATCGAAAACTTCACCTTCAGACAATGAAGCCTCTGCATGAGAGCAAGTATCATCAATAGCATAAAACTCGCCATCAACATTAAAGACAGCAATTTTCTTATCACTAATCTCAACAATTTTTGAAGTATTTTCAGCTATTTCTGATAACTTCAGTGCTTTAACTTTTTTCATTATTAGCTCTTTCTTGTAAATTCTGATATTTAGTTTCAAGTATTTGGGAAACCTGATCATGAATAATATCCCAATTTCCTTCATTTATTACTTCATTAAAAAAACCTTTGATTAACAATTTTTCAGCAGCTTCTTTCTCAATGCCTCTGGACATTACATAGTGATATAATTTTTCATCAATAGGTCCAACTGATGAACCATGGCTACAGATAACATCATCGCAAAGTATCTCTAAATTAGGAACAGATTGAGCAGTTGCTTTTTCGCTTAAAAGAATATTTCTATTTTGTTGGTGAGAGTCTGTTTTTTCGGCTCCTTCTGCGATGTGTATAGTACCTGTAAAGATTGAACTGCTTTCATCTCCTAAAACACCTTTCGTAATCATATTAGATGATGTGTTTTTTGCTAAATGGTTTACAAATACTCTGTTATCGTGTACTTGGTTCTCCTCACCAAAATATACACCGTCAATATTAAAATTCGAACCATTCCCTACTAAATCGATATCCATTCTTGATCTTGAAAATAAACCTCCTGTACTTACTAAATGGATTGATAGGCTTGAATCATCTAAGAGTTTTGCATACAAAGAGTTTATTAAACTAATTTCACTCTGTGATGTTACATTTATAATCATCTCCAGATTTGCATTTTTATCCAAAAATAATTCAATTATTGGATATAGATTCCCTTTTACTAAATCACCAAAGTTTAAATATATTTTTCCTGATGTATTTTTATTTACACTTATTCCAAGATAAGGAACCGCTGTATTTTCAGACTGATAGTTGACTGAATAATATTCAGAAGAATCTTTTTCAACGTCTAAACGAAAACCTCCAGTAATTTTTTCAAATTGTTCAATTACAAATTTATCTAGTGGTCTTTTAGCTGATTCATCAATAACTGGTGAACTTATTTCTGAAAAGTCGGTAATTACTATTCCTTCAATTTCTTTATTAACTGAAAAGTTATAGCTATTTGTGTCAATATTAAATTCACTGTCTGAATCTAATTTAGATTCTTTACCGGTTTCAAAATTGTTTATATTGAAAACATTTTTTCCAATATATTTCCAATCTTCATTTTTTACAGATATATCCTCAAAATCGCTAGAGGTTTTATTTTCTATATTTTTTTCAATTATTTTTGTATTCAATATAACCCTTAATAATTAACCTACAGCGCCAGCTTCAATCATATTAAGTTCTATTAATTGGTTAAACTCCATTGCATATTCCATCGGCAAAGTTCTCGTAAATTCTTCTACAAATCCTGCAACAATCATTGATGTCGCTTCTTCTTCGCTTAATCCCCTACTCATAAGATAAAATAGTTGGTCTTCGCCCACTTTTGAAACAGTAGCTTCATGACCTATTTCAGCAGTTGACTCCTCTATTTCCATATATGGATATGTATCAGATCGAGATTCATCATCAAGAATTAAAGCATCACACCTAACAAAGCTTTTGGCAGTTTCAGATCCATCTTCTACTCTAACTAAGCCTCTGTATGCGCCTCTTCCTCCACCCTTTGAAATTGATTTAGAAGTTATTAAGGATGTTGTATCAGGAGCTAAGTGAATCATTTTGGCGCCAGTATCTTGATGTTGTCCGCTATTAGCAAAAGCAACTGATAGAACCTCACCGTGTGCTCCTGGTTCCATTAAATAAACGGAAGGGTACTTAACAGTCAAAGATGAACCTAAGTTTGCATCTATCCATTCCATTGTTGCATTTGCATAAGCTTGAGCTCTTTTTGTTACAAGATTAAAAACATCATTTGACCAATTTTGAATTGTTGTATATCTACATTTTCCAGAAGGCTTAACAACAATTTCTACTACCGCTGAATGCAGGGCGTCTGTTGTGTAAACAGGAGCTGAACATCCTTCTATGTAATGAACAGATGCTCCTTCATCAACAAGAATTAGTGTGCGTTCAAATTGTCCCATATTTTCAGCATTGATTCTAAAGTATGCTTGAAGTGGGTCCTCAACATGAACACCTTTTGGCACATAGATAAATGAACCTCCTGACCATACTGCAGAGTTCAGAGCCGCAAATTTATTGTCACCTGGTGGAATAACTGTCCCAAAGTACTCTTTTACAAGTTCTGGATATTCCCTTACAGCAGTGTCCATATCACAAAACAATACTCCAAGTTTTTCAAGATCTTCTCTGTTTTTGTGGTAAACAACTTCGCTCTCATATTGTGCAGTAACTCCTGCTAAATATGTTCTTTCAGCTTCAGGAATACCTAGTTTTTCATAAGTTTGCTTAATCTCTTCAGGAACCTCATCCCAAGATTTTGCCTGATTCTCAGTTGGTTTAATGTAGTAATAAATATCATCAAAATCTAAGGTTTCTAACTTCTCTTTAGCTACCCATTCAGGCATAGGCTTGTCTAAGAATCTTTTATAAGCTTTTAATCTGAAATCAAGCATCCACTCTGGTTCCTCTTTAATTTCTGACATTTTTCTAATTATTTCTTCATTTAAACCTTTTTCTGGTTTAAAAACATTTTTTTCAGGGTCAGACCACCCTAATGAATATTTACCTATATCGATATTAACGTCAGCCATACTCTTATTTTAGTTGTCTACTGCTTCAATAATAAACACTATCTACGTAGATTTTTTTGTAAATTAAACTTTAAAGTATGCCTGTTATTTGTATAAATCCAACAAATGAAGTTGAAGCTGAGATTATAAATAAATTAAGTCTTCAGAATCAAGACTTAAGAGTTTTTGTGTCTAATAAACAAGATGAAAATTATATTAAAGAATTAAAAGGTAAAAAAGCTATCGGAGAAATATTTGATGATACCCACATATCTACTGCTTGCGGAGGGGCATTCTGTGGTGTATTTTTTGAAAAAAATGAAGAAGAAATATTCATAAATGCAATAAATGAAAGTGGATTAAAAAGAATAATTTGGGTTTCAGAAAATAAACCATCTAAAAGAGTACTTAACCTTGATAATCTAGTTTATTTAAAACATAAAGATTATATAGGTGTTGAAAAAGAAGTCTTAGATATAGAAAGCACAGAAACAGTTGATTTTGGTTTGATAGACTTAAGTGGATAAGATGACAAGAAAATCAGTATTTAAAGAGGGATCAGGCTCAAGAAAAGGTTTTGTTTCTGAATTTCAAAAAGAAATTAAGACTTCAAAGGAAGCAAAGAATAATAAGTCAAAGATTGTAAATAAAATCTTCAATAAAAGTTCAGAAAATATGGAAGAACTTGTTGATAATTGTGTTGCTCTAACAATAACTTCACCTCCTTACAATATTGGAAAGTTAAGTGATTTAGAGATGAGTGATTCAGATTACTGGAAAATGATTGAAGATTGTTTTAGAGAGGTTTATAGAGTTACAGAATCTGGAGGAAGATTAGTAGTAAATGTAGCAAACCTTGGGAGAAAACCATACATTCCTTTCTCAGATAAATATACAGAATTACTAATCAAAATTGGATTTATCATGAGAGGAGAGATTATTTGGCAAAAGTCAAAAGGAGCAAATGCAAACTTTGCATGGGGCAGTTGGTTGTCTGCATCAAACCCAGTTATTAGAGATATTCATGAATATTGTCTAGTTTTTTCAAAAGAGTCAATGAGTAAAGCAAGTGAAGGGTCTTCAACGATTGAAAAAGAAGAATTCATGGAATCTACTCTATCAATTTGGAATATTCCACCAGCAAGAGCTAAAAAAATTGGCCATCCAGCACCCTATCCTGTAGAGCTTGTTGAAAGATTTATAAAATTGTATACCTATAAAGATGACTTAGTTCTTGATCCATTTATAGGTAGTGGCACATCAGCTATAGGAGCTATTAATTTAAACAGAAACTACATAGGGTATGAAACAAAAGAAGAATATACAGAATTAGCTCAAAAGAGAATTAAAGAAGAAACTAGCTAGATAAGATATAAGCTGCAGCTAGCAATAGACCTGTTATAAAGTGAATAGCAATAGTTGAAACGTTAACAAGTAAAAGCTCATAAGGAACTTTTTGTCTATCAGCATCAGGATTATTCCACTTTACCATCCATTCATCAGCCATCTTGAATGCCTTCCAAACTAGAAGAACTGGCAGTAAAGCAATAAATGCATAAGGTGTGCCAAAATCAGTAAAGAAACTAATAACACCGATTATGAAAATCGAGACAAAGGCTTCAATCATAAATTGTTTATATAGTGAAAGTGGTTTTTCTAGTCTCATCCAACCATCATTTACAGCAGTCTTAACTACCCATGTATTTTTACCAACAGCTGCATCGGAAGGAGCATCTTGAAACTGATTAATCCATACAATTAACATGACTAGGATTCCAATAGGCACTGAAGCAATTAAAGCCTCTGCCCAATTCCATAGTGATAAATTATTATTGTGTAAAGAAATAGTGAGAGCATAGTGTGCTCCCATTACCATTACTGGACCGAATCCTAATGCAATCGCAAATTCTCCTAATCCTTTATAGCCAAGTCTTATAGGATCTCCTGTATAACCTAGAGCAAGAAAAGTACCAATTATTCCAGTCCACAAAATTGGTGTATTCCCAAAAAATTCTCCACTTATTTGCTGATTTATATATAAACCTATTCCAATAGTTCCAACAATGCTTACAAGAGCAGTTAAGAGGACTTGCCCTGGAGTCATTAAGCCAACTTGTATAACTCTACTACCTCCATTAAATGGGCTTGCAACCTTATTGATTTCGTCTGCATTTGAAGTGTGATCGAAATAATCGTTTGAGGAATTTGTAGCAATTTGCGCTAATGATGCTCCGAAAAGAACTAACCAAAACATATTCCACGACCATTCAGTTAGTAAATTGTTTTCTTTTAAGTCATTCCAAGCAACTGCGGCACCTATAAAAATAGGTGCAAATGTTGCAGTTAAGAATGGTGCCCTTATGGTCCTTAGCCATAAGCCAATCCTCTTTAACCCCATCTTTAAAGAAAATTTCAATGCTGAGGTTTTATTTGCAGGAAAAGTTTTCCACTCAAATTTCTCCTCTTGGTAAAAATCTACATACTTAATAGTTGTCGGTTTAACCCTGTAGTAGCCAACAACATCATTCTTAATTAAAAATTCATCATCCATAAACTCTTTAAAAGCTTCTGTTGTTTGAAGTACTAAATCATAGGCTTTCTTTTTTTCATCTTCATCTTTTATCTTGTATGCCTCTCCATCAATCTGCAGACCCCTAATTCCTTCTTGTCCTTTAGGCCAAATAACAGCATGGACTCGTGGATTTATTCTTATTTGCTCTGCTTTTCTAGTTGGGTTAAATGTAAAAAATATTAAATCATCTCCATCTCTATTAAAGAAAACTGAGGCACCAGATGAATTACCACCAACACTTGTTGCGATAAACATCCTATCTGCTTCATTTAATACATCTTCGATCTTTTTATCTAACAAGTCACTCATACTATAAGGGTAATATGCTTGTGAAATAATGCACAAAGTCTTTAGTGTTTATTTCTTGTTGATTTATCATTAAAAAGTATGTTTAAAGTCTACAAAACACCTGAATTCAAAAAAGCAGTTCGTTTTTATCTAGAGGGTATGAAAGGCAACAAAAAGCACTTTTATATCGCAATGTCTTCTGCTGTACTTTGGTGCTTTCTAGTAGTCCTCCACCCTTACATTATTAAAAGAGTTGTCGATGATGGTATTGTTACAGGGAATACTCGAATACTCGTAATTTTATTATCTTCATTAATTGTTATTGGGTATACACGTGCCATATCAATTGGAACTAGAAGATACTATGGAATGTCAGTATCTTATAATGTAGAAGCTGGTATTAGAAATAACATTTTCTCGCATATGCAAAAACTTGCATTTAAATACCATGACAAAGTTCCTACAGGAGAACTTATGGCGAGAGCATCAAGTGATGCTTCACAGGTTCGTCTTGCCTATGCTATTGCTCCTTTAGCTTCATCAAACCTATTCTTATTATTTATTCTAAGCATAACCTTGCTAAGCATAAGCCTCCCATTAGGATCCGTTGTTTTGCTTTCCATTCCTGCAGTTTTATGGGTTGGTGCTAAATTTGCAGAAAAAGCAATGAAGGTATCTTTGAGAGTTAAAGAAGCAGAAGCAACTATGACTACTGAAGTTGAAGAACAATTAGGAGGTATTAGAGTCGTAAAAGCCTTTGGTAATGAAAATATCGCTTCAAACAAAGTAGACCAAGCTATAGATAACATATACGAAAAGTCACTCGATTATCTAGATCTTAGAACTAGATTTGTTCCAATTTTTGAACTCATCCCTATGATAATTACTTTGTTCGTTCTAGTGCTTGGAGGGTTTTTATCGGTAAATGGTTATATAACTTTGGGTGATTTTATAGCTTTTAACCAATATGTATTTTTACTTATGTGGCCTTTGAGAATAACTGCATGGTTTCTTTCTGAGATACCTGCAAGTGTATCAGCAGCAAATAGAATCCTAGAATTATTAAACGAAAAACCAGCAATTGTAAATAATGAAAATGTTGAAAAATTGCCAGAAGGTGGGAATGGAACAATAACTTTTAATAAAGTTAATTTTAAATATGGTAATGAGAAAATTTTTGATAATTTATCTTTTTCAATAGATGGCAAAAAAACGGTAGCTATTGTTGGGTCTACAGGTTCAGGAAAATCTACCCTGGGCTATTTGATTCCAAGGTTATATGAAATTAATTCAGGAGAAATTCAAATCGATGGAATTGATATTAATAATCTGAATTTATCAGAGCTAAGAAATAATGTAAGCTTGGCCTTTCAAGAAAGTTTCTTATTCTCAAATTCAGCAAAAGAAAATATAGCAATCGGATTAAAAGATGCAACACAAGAAGAAATAGAAAATGCAGCAAACGTTGCTAGAGCACATGATTTTATCTCTGAACTGCCTGAAGCCTATGAAACTACTGTAGGAGAAAGAGGTTATGGTTTATCTGGAGGCCAAAGACAAAGAATTGCTTTAGCTAGAGCTATATTAAGAAATCCTAGAATATTAATTTTGGATGATGCATTATCAGCTGTTGATGCTTCTACTGAGGAAGAAATTAGGAATGAACTTAATTCAGCAATGAAGAATATGACTACTTTAATAATTACAAATAGGCTTCCAACTATTGAGCTTTGTGACGAAGTTATATTCATTGAAAATGGGAAAGTTAGAGCTCAAGGTAAACATGATGAAATTATTAAAAATGATGAGTCTTACATGAATCTATTTCTTGAAGAAGAAAAACTAGGGTCTAAAAAATGAAAGAAAGAGTATTTATTAAATCGTATAAATTAGTTCCTGAAATAAGGAATCCCCTTATAAAAAGCTCACTAATTGTTTTATTTGGAACTGGAGTAAGGATGGTTGGCCCTTGGCTTATCTCAAAAGGCGTAGATGAGGGAGTTGTTAAATCAGATTATTCTTATGTTCTACGAATTTCATTCTTCTATTTTTTAACAGTCGTGGTTTTATATTTTGTTACTAATAGAGCAATACTTGCTATTGGACTGGTTGGAGAAACATATGTAAGACAGATTAGAGAAAAACTTTTTAGACATTTAACCTCATTGGATATAAATTATTTTGAAAAAAATAAAACCGGTGTTTTAGTAGCGCGATTGACTTCTGATATGCAGAGTCTCAATGAATTTGCTCGAGAAGGTGCATCAAGTATACTTACGTCTCTTTTAACAATTTTTGCAGCAACAATAGCTGTATTTTTTGTAGATTTTCAATTATCTGTAATCGCCTTTATAATTTTGCCACTTCTAGGTCTAGCAACAAGAATCTTTAGAAAACATGCAGACACTGCTTACTGGGCGGTAAGAGAATGGATAGGACAAGTTTTATCTTCATTACAAGAGGGAATATCTGGAGTAAGAATTATTCAAGCTTACGGAGATGAGAAGACGCAGATTGAAAGATTTAAAGACGTCAATCAATCACATTTAGATGCAAACATGCGGTCCGCAAAAAATATTGCTATCTATTTTCCTTTTATTGAAATTACTAGAGTGACTTCTATAGCAATTGTTATTTGGTTTGGGTCTCAAAGAATATTTCAGGGGAGTTTAACAATTGGAGAGCTTGTTGCTTTATTGTTTTATCTAAACTATTTCTTCGATCCATTAATTCAACTTTCCTTTAACTATGACTTACTAAGATCTGCAGGCTCATCAATGAAGAAGGTATTTTCAATTTTGGATGAAAACCCATTCTTATCCACAAAAGGAGATTCTCAACCTGATATGGATAAAGAAAAAGTAATTGAGTTTAAAAATGTTAATTTCTCTTATGGTAGAGAGCTCGTTCTTAAAGATGTAAACTTCACAATAAATAAAGGTGAAAAAATAGCAATTGTAGGAGAAACTGGTGCTGGAAAAAGTACAGTTGCAAAATTAATTTTAAGGTTTTATCTAGCAAATGATGGCAATGTAGAGTACTTTGAAAGTGATGCTGAGGAAGTAAGCCAACAATGGGTTAGAGATAACGTTGCATATGTACCACAAGAAAGTTTTCTATTTAGAGGAACAATAAGAGACAACTTAATTTACTCTGACCCAGAAAATATCAATTTAGAAGAAGAACTATCATCAATTGGGGTTCTTTCATGGTTTGATAGGTATGAAAATAAGCTTGATCAAGAAGTAGGTGAAAGAGGTGGAAACATATCAGCTGGAGAAAGACAATTTATTGCATTACTTAGAGCTGTTTTGGCGAAAAGACAAATTATTGTTTTTGATGAAGCTACTGCAAACTTAGATATCGAATCAGAATCATCAATATTAGAAGCAACCGATCAACTACTCTCTTTTCAAACGTCCATTGTTATTGCTCACAGGTTAGAAACAATATTAAATGCAGAAAGAATAATGGTTATGGAAGAAGGAAAACTTGTAGGATTTGATAGCCATCAAAATCTTGTAAAAAACAACCCAGTTTACAAAGAACTTTTCTCTGCATGGAATCTAGTTAATTAATTACTAATAAAAGAGGTAGAATCATATAAATGGATAAAATAATTTTTTTTAATACCTTATTTGGGTTTTTAACTTTAGTGTCTTGGTTGATTACGCTAATAATTCTATATTTTTACTTTACGAAAAAAACCTTTAGTAAATTAATTACTGATCAATTTTTAAATTATGCGATTAGTGTTGCTACATTTTGTGCATTAGGTAGTTTAATTTATTCAGAGGTTGTTGGGTTTATACCATGTAAATTTTGCTGGTACCAAAGATATTTAATGTATCCAATTGCATTATTATTGCTAGGGTCTTTTTTCAAAAAAAGTTTATATAAATTTGGTTATACAAGCTTGATAGGTTTTTCTTTAAGTATTTATCATATCTATCTTCAAAATGGTGGTGGAGGTGGAGGTTCCTGTGCGGTAGATGTGCCTTGCAACATAAAATATGTTGATATTTTTGGATTTATAAGCATCCCAGTAATGGCGGGTAGCGGATTTATTACTATATTTGCAGCAATCTTGTATTATGACTATGCAAGGAAACAAACTATTGAATAAAAATTTTATAATCGCTGGAATTGTTCTTCTCGTTATAGGTCTAGCTGTTGCTATTGGGGTTACATTAAGCTCTGAGCCAATTGCTGCAGGACTGCCTGAGGGTGAGACAACAATTAATGGAGAAAACTTACCTCAATATGGTGGAGAAAATGACGATAATATAGCAGTTGGACTCCCTGGACCATTGTTTTCAGGACCTAATCAAAATTCCGAGATTGTTTCTTTGGAAAAAAACGGGAACGCGAAAGCATTGTTATTCCTAGCTCACTGGTGTCCTCATTGTCAGAATGAAGTTCCAGCTGTACAAGAAATTATTAATCTTATGGGTGTTCCTGATGGAGTTGACGTAATTGCAATAGCTACCTCAATAGATAGAGGTAGGGATAACTATCCTCCACAAGAATGGCTAGCTCGTGAAGGATGGAGTGAGACACAAATCTATGATCTTGATAAAGATATAGCAACAGCTTATGGTCTTACTTCGTTTCCATACTGGGTATTTTTAGATAAAGATCTAAATGTAATTGCCAGAAGAGCAGGTAACCTTCCTGGAGATTATGTAGGGCAATTATTAATACAATTAGCTAATCAATAATTAGACTATTGCATCACCAGATGCAGGATCAAAGAAATGTAACTTTGATGGATCAATAGATAAAGTAATCTTCTCTCCTTCTTTGACTACTGAATTTGGACTTACTCTAGCAATAAATTTCGTTTGATCTCCTAATACAGAAATGTCTTCACCTTCGTCAGCAAGTATTTCTTCTATCGCTTCTGTTTGAACAGGTTTTATATCTTTGTAAAAGTGAATATATGAATCTGATCCTAATTGTTCAAGTAACGTCACTGTTACATTTAATTTTTCTGAGAATTCCTTTGTGTTAGCATAGTTTGCGTCCTCAAATGCTTCTGGTCTAATTCCTAAAACTATTTCTTGTCCATCAAAATCTTTCAACTTTTTGTTTTCTCCTGCATCACATTTAATCGAATCTTCACCAAAAGACAAGGTTATATTTTTTGAAGAGAACTTTACTTTTGCATAAACAAAATTCATTGAAGGGCTTCCTATGAATCCTGCAACAAAAATGTTTTTTGGATACAAATAAATCTCTCTTGGAGTATCTATTTGCTGCAATTCTCCTTTTCTAATAACTGCAACTCTATCTCCCATAGTCATAGCTTCAACTTGATCATGGGTAACATATAAAGTTGTAGTTTCTAATTGTGTGTGAAGCTGACCAAGCTCAGCTCTCATTTGAACTCTTAATTTTGCATCTAAATTAGAAAGGGGTTCATCCATTAAAAAAGCTTCTGGTTTTCTTACAATAGCTCTACCCATAGCTACACGTTGACGCTGACCTCCAGAAAGCGCTTTTGGTTTTCTTTCAAGCAGTTCATCAATTTCTAAAATTTTTGCAGCCTCTTTTACTTTTTGGTCAATCTCTTCTTTAGGCAATTTACGTAACTTAAGAGAAAATGCCATATTATCGTAGACAGACATGTGAGGATATAAGGCATAGTTTTGGAAAACCATAGCAATATCTCTATCTTTTGGTGCTACTTCATTTACTACCTTTTTATCAATTGATATTTCACCTTCTGTAATATCTTCTAAACCTGCAACCATTCGTAAAAGAGTTGTTTTTCCACACCCTGAAGGACCTACAAGAACTACAAACTCACCATTGTTTATCTCAATATTTACATCTTCTAATGCTCTAGTGCCGTTTGGATAGACCTTACCTACAGAATTTATTTTTATTGCACCCATATATACTCCATGTATTTTACCCAAGTATCACTAATTTTTAAAACCCATTTCTTTTTAATAACTAAAATCTAACTCTTCTGTAACTTCATCAATATATTCACTTGTAAGATCAATATATTTTTTCATAGCATACCATAGAGAATCTGAACCTATTCTTCTTTCCATTAACTCAGATGCATCATATCTAAATAAATTATTCTCCACTGCTTCTTTAACTAAGCTTGCTTCTTTTTTAGTTTGATTATTTTTTAACACTTCTAATGATGCGTTCTTATTTGCAGGAATGTAGGATGCATCTTTTTTTGTCATCCAGATTTTTCCAAAATTATCACTTATTAATGAATTAAATACAACTTTTGAATCTTTTGTATAGTTAGTAATTATTAAAGCATCACCTATGCCAACCATGGCATTTTTATTTTTTTCAGAAGGAAATTTCATGAAATCATAATCTGTCCCATATTCTGCATTACTAGGAAAGTAATTTGTTGCAAAATGTCCCGACCAAGAGAATACGCAGGAATTTTCTTCATTTAAGAGATTCCTATAATTATTTCTGAACTCTTTTCTAATAATTCTTTCATTCCCTCCATAAACAGCATTATCTATAAAAATTAATTTACCGATATCTAAGATTGATAAAGTTATCTCATCTGAACTAGACAATAATTCTTGACTGGCCCATTTATCATATACTTCTGGACCTTGTTGATGAAGAATTAAGTCTTCTAGCCAATTTGTGGCTATCCATCCTGTAGAAGCACCACTCTCTATATCTAAACACCAGAGAGCATCCCCATTAGATGAAAACTCTCTTGTAAACAAGACAAGGTCTTCATAACTATTAAAAGTTGGGGAATCTAGATCTTTGAATTTTTCTACGTCATACCAAATAAGAGAATTGGGAATCAATCTGAACCATGCTCCATAATTTAAATTATTTTTCTTAGAGGTTGTTATATCAATTAGATGTTGAGAATATTTACTTCTTAACTCATCAACACTGATTACCCCACTTAATGGATAAGCTATGCCTCTTTGACCTAAATTAACTACACCTTGGGGATTTGGTATCAGCGCTAAATCTATTTCATGATCTATTGTTTCAATCAAATGTGTTTCTACATCAGAGAGTGGTAAATATTTAATTTTTATTTTATTTTTTTTTGATATTTCATCAAGTTCTTCTAAGAAATAGTCTATTTCAGGAAAATAAGGACCTGCAATTACAACTTCCTCTGGTTGATATGCAAACCATGAAAAAGCAATTGTTATTGATAAGAAAATTGCAAAGAATAAATGTTTACTATCTAACCCCATAAGTAAGCGGCACCCCTAACACCACTACTAGACCCATGTTCAGCCTTTACAACAGGCGTAAGAAAAAAATTCGAAGCAATATAAGGAATGATTCTCTTTGGTATTTCTTCATATAGCTCATCAATCTCAGACATACCTCCGCCACAAACAATAACTTCGGGATCAATAATGTTTACAAAAGTACTAAATGATCTAGCTGTTCTTTCAAAGTAATGATCCATAACTTCATTTGCAAGAATATCATTCTCTCTGTAAAGATTGATTACTTCTTTAGAGGGTATCTTTTCTCCTGATTTAAACTCATAATAATTTTCCAATCCAGGGCCTGAAAGAAAAACTTCTACAGCACCTATTCTTCCACAATGTCTTTTTACACTTTTTTCATAATCATCCATTGGTCCTGGTATAGGATTCTGTCCCCACTCTCCAGAAAGTTTATTAGGACCTTCTATAAGCTTTTTATCAACTACATATCCAGCACCAACCCCAGTGCCCAATATGACTGCAAATACATTACTGTAATCTTTTCCAGCTCCATCTACAGCCTCTGACAATGCTAAGCAATCAGCATCGTTAGCAATTTTTACTTCATACCCTAAAAGTTTTTCAATATCTTTCTTTACAGGCATATTCTCCAAAGCTTTAGTATTTGAAACTTGGACCAAACCAGTATCTGGATGCAAAGATCCTGGCATCCCAATCCCTACAGTGAAATCATTTGAATCTTGTGATATTTTATCTATTAAATCAACAACAGTTTTAATTATTTCTTGGTAATTATCTTTAGGCGAATCTACTCTAATTCTATTTACTTCTGAACCATTCTCATCAATAGCAATAGCCTCTATTTTTGTTCCGCCCCAATCAACGCCTATTTTCATCTTATTTACTCAGTTCAAAATTTAAACTATATTTTTCTATGTTAGTGTCTCCAATTTTATCAATTACATTATTTTTATTTATTAACCAAACTTCTGGTGCGTCTGGATATTTTTTTGCATAATTTGAAGCAACACCTATTAAAATTGTTTCATTATCAAATGTGAAAATTTTAAACTCTCTTAAGTAATAAAAATAATTCATACAGCGATCAACATCAGAATTATTAATAGCTGATATAGTTTTTTTAAAACTTTCTTTATTATTTAACAAAAGTTTAATCTCACCAGGACCGTTACCTTCCCAGTCTGGTCCAATACAAACACCTTTAGATTCATCTTCATAGTCTTCTGTAAATTTCATACTAAAAACTAACTCGATACTTTCTACTTTTGGTTCGCTTTCAATAAAATTTACTTCAACACTTAAATCAGTGGTTTTTGAACTCTCATTAACAAAAATATTAATTTTATCAGGTATCGTATAGTTTATATTATTTGATTCGATCTCATAATTAAATGATCCAGTTGTAGAACACATTCCTAAAAATGAAGCAAATAGAATTAGTTTAAGGGGTCTCAACCTTTTACTGATCCGCCAATAAGTCCTCTGACAAAAAATCTTTGGAGTGTAAAGAAAACAATTAGAGGAACAATCATCGATATAACTGCACCGGAAGTCCTAAGATGCCATTCTTCTCCATAATTTCCAACTGTTAACTGCGCAACGTGTGAAGTAACAACTAAATTCTCAGGCTTTATTCCCATAAATACATTTGCAACCAAAAAATCATTGTAAACCCATAAAAACTGGAATGTTGCAAATGCAGCAATCCCAGCAACAGATAAAGGTAAAACCAACTTAAAGAAAGTTGTTAAGTGTGAAGCACCATCAATTTTTGCTGACTCAACGACACTCTTAGGAAGACTCATCATGAAATCTCTCAATAAAAATGTTGCTAATGGTAAACCAAAGCCCGTATGAGCAAACCAAACAGCAACAAAAGTTCCATTCAAACTTAATTCAGGAATTATCGTTACCCCAAAAAGTATCGCTCCTCCTTTCATCAACTTCAATAACGGGATTAGTGACATCTGTAAAGGTATAATCATCATCCCAACAACAAATATAAAAGCTACTTCTTTTCCTCTAAAATCAATAAAAGCGAAAGCATATGCTGCAAATGCTGCAATGGTAATTGGAATAATTGTTGAGGGAATCGATACTGCAAAAGAGTTAAAGAATGATCTACTTAGATTCTCAGCAAATAAAATCTCATAATAATTTTCTAAAGTTAATTCACTAAATAACTGACCATTTCCAATGCTAGACCACCACGAAGTTCTCTTTACGCTCTCACCGGGCCTAAAAGAACTTATCAAAAAACCAACATATGGAAACATCCAAGATAAAGCAATTGTTATTAAAATCAATTTACTAACTGGCTTGTCATACCATTTCTGCTGTTCTCTTGTCATGTTTGTGTTTCCTCCCTTGCTCTAACTGCATTAATAACAATAATTGGGATAACACATACGAAAATTAATACGGCTACAGTTGCAGACCTCCCATATTGTCTGTATTTTGAAAATTCATCGAGCATTTTTACAGCTAATAAATTAGTCTCAAGATCTCCTCTTGTAGTTACATAAACTATATCAAATGCTTTCAAGACTGAAACAGTTATATATGTGGAGACAACGATTATTGTACTTTTTATATAAGGAAGTACAATTGACAAAAATATCTTACCTTCTCCTGCTCCATCAATCTGGCCGGCTTCAATAATTTCTGTAGGTATAGCTTTTATTGCAGCAGAGAAAACTACCATAGCAAACCCTGTAGACATCCAGACCATTACAATCATCAAAAGAAAAGTATTTATTGGAAAATTAACTATTAAATTCATTATTGTGTCAGAGCTATTAATGTTTTCAAATGATGGAAGATTCGATAAGTCTCTCTGTTGTAACCATCCTACGGGATTAGGGCAACCTTCCCTATAGTAATCTATCAACTCTCCATTTGATCCAATTACATTATTTCCACATTGCTTTCCGTAGATATCTTTACCAGAACCAACTCTTAGTCCATTGATTATCCCTATTTGTGTTGAAGGAGGTGGACGGTATGCATAAATAAGTTTAAATATTGCACTAGAACCAACAGCAGAAATTGCCATAGGCATGAATATAATTGATTTAAAAAATGCTTCCCCTCTATTTAGTCGATCTGCTAACCAGCCAATAACCAAACCTAAAAATACAACCATAGTAACAACAAACAAAAGCCAGAGGACTTGGTTTCTTAATGTAGTTTTCATTTCTGTATCGGTAAATGCCCAAATGTAGTTTTCAAAACCAACACTTGAGTCTCCATATCTATCTCTAAAACTTAAATAAATCGTTCTAATTGATGGGTAAAATAGAAAAAGACTAAGCATAAATAGTGCTGGTCCAATAAACATTCCTGCGTATAAGCTTTCTCGGTGATTCTTAGGAGCAAAGTCTATTAATTTATTCATTCCTAAATAAAGTAGAAAAATAAATGTCGAACCAACTAATATTGCAACAATTATAAGTGCTGTTCTTGAAAGAACTTCAGTTAATTCCCTAAATAATATTGCTTGGAACAAGAACCAAATTAAAGGAAAAGCTCCTAAAGCAAGAAATCGTATACCTCCGATTAAGAGTCTATCGCCTAAAGTACTGTTGTTTTTATTCACTAAATTTTAAGATTAGCATCATTATTCAAATTGCTCTATTGAGGTATAAAGATAAAAAGATAGCCACCCTAAGGTGGCTATCTTAAATTATTTATCTATTGTCTTTACGGCCAAGAATTTTCAACATTGCTTAATGCAGTGTCTATATATCCTGGTCCTTCAACAGCTAGATTTGTCATCTCTTTCCAGAAAGAACCAGCTCCAACTTCAGGTGGCATTAAGTCTGATGCGTCAAATCTGAATGCGTTCGCACTCAAAGCATCATTTAATACACCAGCAAGAACTTGCGTGATTGCTTTGTCGTAAAGTGATGTGTCAAATCCAGTGTGCGCACTGATTCTTGTAGAACCATGTCCGCCCTTGTTTGTCGCAATAGCTGTAAATGAATCAGGTGACAACATGTATTCAACAACGGCTGCAGTTGCATCTCTGTCGTTAAATACACCGAACATGTCTCCTGCTCCAAGAGCAGCTTTCGGCAAACTAGCATCGATTGATGGGAATGGGAATACTGTTGTTTCTGATCCAGCGCCACCCTGTGCTGCTTCTGGCCAGAACCCTACAATAAAGGATGCTTGTCTATGCATGAAACATCCTGGGTTTCCATTTCCATCTCTTTCGAACATAGGATTTTGAGCATCTCCAAAGAAGGTAGAAACAATAGCGTCAGTTCCACCTACTACGTAGTTGTCTGTATGCATAATTTGGCTAAGCAAAGTTGCTGCATTTTTAACAACTGGATCATTGAATGGAATCTCATGATTTACCCACTTATCATAGGTGTCAGTTCCACCACCGGTACGAAGCATAATGTCTTCCATCCAGTCAGTTGCTAACCAACCAGTAGCACCATTTGAATACATACCAAAGCAGAATGGATTCATTCCCTCTGCAACAATTTGGTCTGCAAGAGCTATCATTTCATCCCAAGTATCTGGAATTGCATAACCTCTCTTTTCAAATTCTGCTGGTTGATACCAAACAATACTCTTCAAGTTTACAGCGTTAGCACCACCATAAACTACACCATCAACTTCACCTAGTCCAACTAGGTAAGCTGAGTAGTTGCTCTTATATTCGTCGATATCTATTCCAAGGTCAGCTAAAGGAGTCAACATACCCCTCTTTGCTGCGTCTACAACGGCACCTGGTTGTGGCCAAAGAGCAATGTCAGGAGTATCTCCTGATTCCATTTGAACTTGGATTTCTTGCTCAAAGTTCTCAGAACCAACATATGTAACAATTATTCCTGTTTCTTCAGAAAATTCGTCCATAGCTGCCTGAATAGCCTTACCATCGGGACCGTCTGTTGCTGGAGCTCCAAAGATTAATACTTCTTCGCCCTCAAGACTGGCTCCTCCACAAGCTGCAGCGATTAATGCTACAACTGCAAGTAGCCCAATTAATGTTTTTCTCATTAATTCCCCTCTTTATATACGTATCTAAAGAGACAATCTCTAACTGGTAAATATTTACGTAATTAGAGATAGCTTCTTTAACTTTTATATATAATAAAAAAATTTCAATTATTTGTTACCGTTTATTTAGATTTTTTTGATTTTCGGTTGCTTTTAAAAATTATTATATTATTAGTGCCCGAGGGGGGACTCGAACCCCCACATCCTTTCGAATAACGGATTTTAAGTCCGTCGCGTCTACCAATTCCGCCACCCGGGCTACCATTTATTTAAATTTAATAATTTTTTAGGATTAGCCCTTCTAAAATATCACTTTTTGAGACTTTTAGCTCATTTATTTTAAATTTTTTCATTATACAAACAATAAGCAATACTCCAGATTTAAGAGTTTTTGCTCTTTTTGGATCTAATGAACTAAAAGTAACTATGATTTCTGATTCTGTCATTGATTTAATTTTATTGTAAAAAGACTCTACCCACTCAAGAGAAATACTCTTTAAATGTATTGCTTCCTCATCATATTTGTCTTGACCTAAAAATATTGAGGCCAAAGAAGTGAAGGTTCCTGCTACCCCAATAATACTTTTGTTTGATAAATCATCTAAGAAGTCAAGATTATTATTTATAAATTTAATTGTTGACTCTTCATCATTAGCTTCAATGGTATTTTCTTTAATAAATCTTTCACTAATTGAGACAACTCCTAAATTAAGAGAAATAACATTAATTTTTTTATCTTCTTCATAAATAAACTCAGTACTTCTCCCCCCTATGTCAACTATTAGAAAATCATCATTGATATTAGAATCTGAAAGTACACCAACACTTGTAAGTTGACCCTCTTCTTCACCAGAAATTACTTTCAGGTCAAGGTCAAACTTTCTCTTTACTTCTTCAATGATTTCTTCTGAATTTTGAGCATCTCTGAATACTGCGGTTCCTATGCATAATACTTGGTCTACTTTAAATTTCTCTATCTCGTTAATGTAAGTTTTCAATGTTCTAAATAATCTTTTTTTTGATTCTTTAGAAATTATTAAAGTGTTATCTAAACCTTCACTTGTTTTTGTAACATTATGTGTTTTAAATAATTTTTTTATCTTTCCATCACTTACTTCAGAAATTAAAAGTCTTGTAGAGTTGGACCCACAATCTATTGCTGCAGCAACTACCACTTGCTCTTCCATTTTATATTTTTTTTATAATTTTCATCGATACAAGGTTCTTCACAGTTAAATCCTCCAACTGATTCCAATACTATTTTCCCAACAGCATTTTTTTCGGTTGCTAATTCATCAGCTAAGTGAGCATGTAAACACTTTATGCTTTCCTTCGCACCCCCAACACCACCTGATGGAACTATTTGATCTCCCTTGTTCTCGCTATCTCTTTCTTCTTTATATGAGTCTTGTCTCTCATTCCATAATTCATATAATTTTTTATTTTCTTTTAACTGTTTGTCTAGCTCTTTTATCATTCCATGGGATTCAAGTGAACCAACTTTTTTATTATACATTGGACATGTTAGCCAATAAGAAGTTGGAAATGGTGTTCCATCATCTAGGTTTGGAGGTACTTTAATTACTACTGGTAAATTAAAGTGGCATTTCGTTGTGACATTAATATCACTTCGAACTGACCTATCTAACTGAGCCTCAACAGCTTTTTTGTCATTATCCACTATCTGTTCCAACAATGAATTCTACGACATACTCCATAAAACTTTTGCTTCTGTCGCTTATTAGAGTTTCTTCTAAAGGTGTTACTGGCTCAGGAACTTCAAAAATATCGATTGTCTCACCAGGCTTCCCATATCCACGTTCTCGCAATAAAGCATCAAGCTTTTCCGGATCTTCTAAATCATTAATTTGTTGATTCATTTGATCTATATCATTTTGTAATTCAGTTACATACTGAAGCTTGCTGTTTAATTTGCTCTGAAGGGATTTGTATTGGTTGTAACTATCTAAATTGTCAAAAACAAAATAAAAAGACATAAAGACTATAACAACGCCGATACTCTTTATTATTAATTTTCTACTAAAAAATTTTATTTTTTCCATCTATTATTAAAAGCATCCAAACCTACCGTTTCTCCAATTCTTAGTAGCTCGTTATACTTTGCTGTCCTTTCCGATCTTGCTGGTGCACCAGTCTTGATTTGACCACTAGAAGTACCAACAACCAAATGACTTATAAAGGTATCTTCTGTTTCACCTGACCTATGTGAAACAATAGATGAATAATTATTATCCTTAGCTATAGTCATTGTGTCCAATGTCTCAGTTAAGGTACCAACTTGATTTAGTTTAATAAGAATTGAATTTGCAATATCTTTATCAATTCCTTCCTGTAAAATTTTTTCTTGAGTTACAAAAAGATCATCGCCGACTAGCTGAGTGCCTTCACCAATTTTTTCAGTAAGTAGTCTCCAGCCTTCCCAGTCATCTTCAGCTAAACCATCTTCTATAGATATGATTGGATACTTTTCAGTTAAATCATATAAATAATCAACCATCTGAGATGAACTAAGTTCTTGACCTTCAATCATATATTTCTCATCTTTATAAAATTCTGATGCTGCAGCATCTAAAGCAATGGAAACCTCGTCGTCAACTTTGTAACCTGCTTTTTCAATAGAAAGTAGTATCGCTTCAATTACCTCTGAAGATGAATCAAAATCTGGAGCAAAACCACCTTCATCTCCAACATTGGTAGATAAGTTTTTATCTTTAAGGAGATTCTTAAGAGTATGATATATCTCAACACCAGCTTTTATGGAATAATCAAATCTTTCAAAACCATGAGGAACAATCATAAACTCTTGAATATCAACTTTATTGTCTGCATGAGCTCCACCATTTAAAATATTTAGAAATGGAATTGGTAATGAAGCTGGCCCATATAGGTTAGGCAATACTTCATATGCTTGTTTTTTTGAAGAAGCTGAATAAGCTTTTATGTTTGCAATAGAGACCGCCAATATTGCATTAGCTCCTAAGTTACTTTTATTCTCTGAACCGTCAAGCTCCTTCATGAGACTATCTATGTTTGCTTGATCTCCTGAATCTTTTCCAATTATTAAATCTTGAATCTTGGTATTTATATTGTCTACAGCTTTTGATACACCTTTACCAAGATAGCTTTCATCACTATCTCTTAATTCGTGTGCTTCTAATTTCCCAGTTGAAGCACCTGATGGGACTGCTGCACGCCCGAAAGATCCATCTTCTAATGTAATCTCAGCTTCAACTGTTGGATTAGCTCTAGAATCTAATATATATCTAGCGTGAATTTTATCTATTTTTGTATTCATAACCCTGTTAAATAAAATCTAACAGAAAATTGAAAGTTTTCTATTCTATTTCAGCTTTCTTTGCTTCAAGCCACAATTTATCAATATCATCTTCCTCATTAATGTTAGATTCCACATATTTAGCACGTTTTATAAAGCGTTTTGTTGATTTATTAAGCTGAGTTTCGGGATCTGCTTCAATATATCTAGCAACATTTATTAATGAGAACAGGACATCTCCTAACTCATATTTTTTGTCATCCGCATTTGATGCTTCTTTTAACTCGTCTACTTCAGAAATTAGATCATTTAAAGCTTCCTCATAGTTTCGATATGACAAATTCAAGCTTTCAGCTTTTCTCTGTGCTTTGAATGCTTTAGTGATTGCAGGTAAATTCTTATTGATATCATCAAATACAGAATCCTTACCTTCTTGCTTTATTTTTTCCCACTGTTTTTCAACATCTTTTGGTGTTTCTAGTTCAACATCTCCAAAAACATGAGGATGCCTTTTGATGAGCTTTTCATTTAATGATTCAATAACTTCAACAATTGAGAAGTACCCTTCCTCACTAGCAATCTTTGAATGTAATAATATTTGCAATAACAAATCCCCTAATTCTTGATTTAAATTTCTATAACTTTCTTCTTCTTCAGTAAGTTCTGCTAATGAATCCAGTAGTTCATACGCTTCCTCGATTAAATGTTTTGACAGAGACTCATGTGTTTGTTCTTTATCCCAAGGACACTCTTCTCTAAGTTGAGAAATGACTTTTACTAGATTATCAAATTCTTTCATCGATCCTACCTTCTATTAAGGGATATCTGACCTTCTTCAATTAGCCAATTAACTGTCTTTGTAATAAAATCTCCGATTTTTATATACTCAAGCCCTAATTCTTTACTGGCCTTTGATCCATCATAAATATGACCATTGGTTAGAACTCTGACTGATTCTGAACAAATAAATGGTGGTTTATTTGAGAATATTTTAATTAAATCTCCTACTGGACCAATCAATTTAACTATTGATTTAGGTACATATATAGGAGACCCTTTCCAGTCTGTAATTGACTTTAATTCACTTATTAGGTCGGCACTTTGAAGATGGAAACTGTTTAATACATATCTCTCATTATCTCTCCCTTTTGTTAGTCCTAAATAATGACCTTCTGCACAGTCGTCAATATCAATAATTGAAATGTTGTTTTTAATCAATGGAGGATATTTCTTATTTAATGTTGAAATTAATAATTTTGCTGTTCCTGAAACTCTACCTGGACCCTGTACGGAGGAGGGGTTGATTGAAACAAACTCAAAATCTTTTTTGTATTCAAAAGCTTCTTTCTCAGCCAAATATTTAGATTCTTCATATTTGCTTAAAAACCAACCTCTATGTTCAGAAGCCTCTGAACCAATTAATCCGTGTCTTTCTCCAAGAGTTACTGCTGAAGATGTATATACAAATTTATTTATTTTTAATGAGTTACCTAAGCTAAGCATATATTTAGTACCCTCTATATTTGTTTTAAACATATCAGCTGGATTTTTTACACACATCTTATTTACTCCAGCAACATGGAAAATTGCATTAATATTTAACTTTGATAATTTTTCATGTAATGAGTCATCAAATAAATCACCATGGATGGAGGTAACACCAAGTTCTTCAAAATATCTACTATTATTATTTGATCTATTCAAGGCGTAAACTTTATGACCTTTATTTACTAATTTCTTTAATAAAGGTTTACCAACAACTCCGGTGGAACCGGTTATAAATATTTTTTCAAATTCCATTATTGATTTATATAGTACTCTCGAAAATATTGATATCCAGAGATATAGGAAAGCAAAAGTGCAATAAATACTACTACCTCATCTATGCTCCAGTTAAGTACTGCTAAATCAAAATCGAACATTACAAATCCTATTGACCAGAATTGAAAACTTGCTTTAAGTTTTCCAGTAATACTTGGGGGTATCATATTTCCTTCATTTCCAGCTAGACCTCGTAAAGCCATAACAATAAATTCTCTTGATATAAGTAAAACGGTAATCCAAACACTTACCCTGCCAATTACTGTAAAACCAATAAATATTGTTGAAACAAATATTTTGTCAGCAATCGTATCTAGAAATGCTCCAGTTTTAGAGGAGACATTCCATTTTCTAGCTAGCTTTCCATCAAAATAATCAGTCCAAGCTGCAATGAAAGCAATTACTGCAGGAACTAACATCAAACCTTCGTCTGAACCGTCAGCAATAATCAAAAATAATATAACTGGTGAAGACAGCAATCTAAACCATGCGAGTAAATCTGGAATGTTTTCTCTTGTCATACTACGTCAATTATTCTTCTTTCCGAGGCTTGCTTTATAGCTAACTCTCTATCTTTATGAAATACTCTAACAATATCTATTGTATCTTCTACCAAAAAATTAACTTCTTCTACTTCCTCGGAGCTGAATCTTGAAAGTACAAACTCAGCAGGATCAGTTCCCGTTGGAGGTCTCCCAACACCTATCCTTAAGCGAAAATAATCAGCCGAATTAATAACACTATTTATAGACTTAATCCCATTATGACCCCCGTCACTACTACCTAATTTCAACCTAAGTCTTCCAAATGCAAGATCAATATCATCATGTATAACTACAATATTCTCATAATTAATATTTTTATTTTTAAGATATTCTCTTAAGGCTTCGCCTGAATTGTTCATAGAGACCATTGGCACAACTACGTCTAGTTCGCAATCATCTATTTCATAACTACCAATTTGAAATTTTCCAGATTTATGATTCTTTAAATTTATATTATATTTTTCACAAAAAGCAAATAAGGAATCAGCACCAATATTATGTCTGGTCTTTTTATATTCTTTTTGAGGATTCCAAAGACCAACAAAGATTAATTTATCTTTATTCTCCACTTTCTTCTGAGGACTGTTCTTCACCAGATTCCTCACCAGATTCCTCACCAGACTCTTCACCTTCTTCACCCTCAAGACCTTCTTCACCCTCAAGACCTTCTTCACCCTCAAGACCTTCAGCTTCTTCTTCTTCAACAGCTGCTCTAGGAATAGTTATAGTCACCAATATTGAATCATCCTCTTCATTTGCTAAATCAACTCCATCTGGTAACTTCACGTCTCTTGCTACTGCATTGTCACCAACATTTAATTCAGAAATGTCTAATTCAAGTGAGGACGGTATTGCTGCTGGTAGAGCAACAATAGTAATTGTGTTGTTTACGGTCTGAACAACACCCCCTTCTTCTTTAACCCCCATTGGTGTTCCTGTAAAGCTGACTGATACATCTGCTTCAACAGTTTGGGTAAGATCTATTTGAATAAGATCTACATGAAGAATTTCATCCTTATATGGATGTCTCTGTATCTCTCTTGGAAGGGCTGTTACTTTGTCTTTTTTTCCAATTGATAAAGTTAAAATTACATTTGTTCCAGCTTCTGTTTTAAGTGCATTTGTAAACTCTCTAGCATCTATCGACACTGACTTTGGATCCATACCTAGACCATATACAATTGCAGGTATTGATCCTGCAGACCTTAGCCTTCTTGACTCTGCTGAACCTGTATCTTTTCTAATTGTTGCTTCTAGATTTGTTTCCATAATTTCCCTAAGAATTATATAGAGTAACTAAATTTATATAATAATTAAATCGTAAATTACGATTTTTCTGTAGCTCTTCTAGCTGAAAGTACAGCAAAAGTTAAAGTAATAAAAGCAAAACCTCCAGCAACCAGAAATCCTTTTAATATTAAATCTGAAACCCAGCCTTCAATCATTATTGCTCTCATTCCTTCTAAAACATATGTTGTTGGATTATAAGCTGCTGCTGTTTCAAGCCATCCTTTTAGTGCATATCTAGGTGTAAAAGTAGGAGCTAAAAATAAAGCAGGAAAAAAGAGGAAGGTAGCAGCTTGTGCTCCTTGAGAGGAACCAGACCTAACACCTGCAGCAACAGAATAGCCTGCAAAACCCATACCCCAAAAGAACGCCATTCCTAAAACTGCAAAATAACCCCATATACCTGTTGCAGGGTCTGCTCCAATAAGATTTCCAAGAGTCATAATTAAAGTAGCTTGTAATAAAACTCTTACTGCGCCTACAACAATTGGGGCCAAAATTATTGCCCATTTTGAAATTGGCATTCCTTGATATCTCTTAAATACACCGGACTCAATATCTTCTACTAGATATAGCAAGATAAAGTTAAGAAAATTACCCTTAGCAAAATCAAAAGGTGTTCCTGCAGCGCTTCCTCCAAAAACCCCTCCGAGTGCTCCATCGTAAACAAGTAAAAAAAATGCAGAAATAAATATATTCGGCAGCTCAGCTAAAGGTCTCCTTGATAGTCTTAATAAAAGTCTTTTGGTTAGTATCCCTAGTTGTAATAAAAACGGAGCATTTGAATTATTCATTTTCAATTAATTCCTCTTCTGTATCTGCTGCTCCTTCTAACCTATATCCTGTAACTTGAAGAAAAACATCATCAAGAGAAGGTTTGTTTGCAGAAACTGATACCACCTCTAACTCATTTTCTGAAAGTTTGTTTAATAAGTCAGGAATTCTCTCAGCACCGTTTTCAACTGTAGTTCTTAATTCATTATTTTCAATTTCAGAATTACTAACAAGACCTTTGGCCTTCTTTGCATCTTCATAGGAGTGAAAAATAAATGTAATAACATCCCCACCAATAGAAGTTTTTAATTCATCTGGTGTCCCTTCTGCAACTACAAGACCGTTATCAATTATTGAAATTCTGTCCGCCAATTCATCAGCTTCTTCTAGGTACTGAGTTGTTAAAATTATTGTTACGCCATCTTCTCGTAATCTTTTAATTTCCTCCCATAAGACTCTTCGAGATCCTGGATCCAACCCAGTTGTTGGCTCATCAAGAAATAAAACTTCAGGTTTGTGAACCAAACTAAGACCTAAATCAAGTCTTCTTTTCATTCCACCAGAATATGTTTTGACTCTCCTGTCAGCAGCTTCAGTTAAGCCTACTAAATCAAGCATTTCCAATGTTCTTTTTTTTGCATCAGACTTCGAGAATCCCCAAAGTCTTGCGGTCGTGAAGAATAATTCTCTTCCAGTTAATAAGTTATCTATCCCCGTATCTTGTAATGCAATTCCAATTTTTTTTCTAACTTCAGAATCATCTTGCCCAACATCTAGACCTTGTATCTTCCCATTACCAGAAGTGACTCTTAATAAAGTAGTGAGCATTAAAATTGTTGTACTTTTTCCAGCTCCATTTGGTCCCAATATCCCAAATATTTCCCCATTGTTTACCTGAAAACTAACATCTTTTACAGCTTCTACGTCACCTTGTTTTGTTTTAAATGTTTTTTTTAGGTTTTTTGCTTCTACTGCAAACAACTTTATCCTTTCGTATAGAGTTATTTATGAAATAATAGTTTAGTCTGTTTTTTATGGCCGCGTAGCTCAGGGGATAGAGCACAGGTTTCCTAAACCTGGTGTCGCAGGTTCGAATCCTGCCGTGGCCGCTTTACTTTAAAGCCTTACACCTTCTTTTTTTAGTAATTCTTTTTTTAATTTAACTCCACCTTGACCGCTATACCCTCCTACAGTACCGTCGGAACGTATGACTCTGTGACATGGAATAACAATAGGATAAGGATTTTTTGCACAGGCATTTGCTACAGCTCTTGAAGATTTTGGTTTCCCTATAGATTTAGCAATTTGCTTATAAGTTCGAACTTCTCCTTTAGGTATTTTCGATAGTTCTTTCCATACTTTAATTTGAAATTCTGTTCCTTTGAGTTTCATCTAAGAAAATATGCCGTGTTGCTTCCCTGAGTTCATGTATTTTTGTGCATATATACCCGCTACTGCAACTGTTTTTAACTCAAGCCAGGTATATGGATTTGGTATTTCACCTTTAACATAAGAAAGGAAAGAAGAGATAGACTCTTTATGGCCTTTACCTTTTTTGAATGTTTTTCCTTTGTCAGTAGAACCCATCAAGTAACGAAGTAATTGAAAATCTTCAAGAATGAATGAGTTGCCTGAGCCATGGATCTCTAATCTCTCTTTTGCAAGGGATTGATTTGTCTCAGAGAAAAATTGTATCGAAGCATGAGATCCGTTTGCATAGTTTACATTTATAAAAACTTGATTATCTAATGCTTCACCAGTTTCTCTATTTATAGGAGAATTCGATGAAATACTTTGTGGTAATGAATCAAAAAAGTATGAAGACAAGTCTATTGCATGAATAGCCTCACCAACAACCCTACCTCCTCCTAATTCCTCTAAATTTGTCCAGTGATCTTTTTCTAATTTAGGAACACTAAAACGAAAAATCATACTATTAGCTGGTGAATCAATTAATTCAGATTTTATAAATTTAGATGCCTCAGAGAACCTTCTGTTAAAACCAACAAATATTTTTGGATTTTCTGCGTTGTACATTGCTTCTTCAATTTTTGTTATTGAGTCTTTTGATATAGCCAAAGGCTTCTCTACATATACTGCCTTACCATTATTGACAGCTTCAACAACAAGATCTGCATGATTATGGTGTTGAGTTAGTACAAATACAGCATCAATCTCATCAGCTTCAAATATTTCAGAATCTGACTGATACTTGTTCTTTATTTTGAAATTTTTTGTTAAAGCTTCTGCACTTTGGCCTCCCGAGGAAGCTATGCCTAAAATCTGAACCTCTTTTTTTAGCTCTTTTAATATTGGAAGAATAGTTGTGGAAGCAAAATTACCTGCTCCAATAATTCCCACCTTAACTTTTCCAACATTTGGGTCAGGTTCAATTTCATGAGCTTCGAATTCTATTTTTGGCTCAGATTTTATATCGTATCTCAAAAGAATGCATAATGGTTTTTCTTCTTCCTCAAATTTTTCATAAATAAATGGTGACTCATTAAAATCCACCTCTTCTGAAACCAAATCAGATAAAGAGATGTGTTTTGTTGACAAAAGCCTAAGAAATGCTTCAAAATTTCTATTTTCTGTCCATCTTACATATTCAATTGGATAGTCGTTGCCAAGTTTTTCATACTGTTTGTCATACCTACCAGGACCATAAGATTTTGAAACAACCAGCTCTAATTCTTTATAGTAGAACTCGTTCCTAGAGATATTTAATGGTATGTCACCAACAACTACGATTTTTGCTTTATTTCTTGCTATTTTGGTAGCTATGTCAATCGGTTCATTACTTGAACTTGCTGCAGTTATTATTACTGAATCAACATTGTTTAAGTCAAGACCATCAACTGATTCATAAAAATTTTCTTTCGTTCTCCTATTCTTGTCCGGATCAATTCCAATAACTTCTGATCCTTGTGCCTCAGCAAGTCTACAAACTAGTTGACCTATTACACCAAGACCTATTACTACAATCTTTGAACCTAGTGTTGTTTCCGAAAGCCTCAGTCCATGAAGAGCTATACTACCCAAAACAGTAAATGCACTTTCCTTTAAATTCGTATCATTTGGAATTCTTGTACATAGGTTCTCACTGACTAATACATACTCTGCATGACTACCATTTGATGCTACTAGGTCTCCTACATGAAAATTATTAACTCCTTCACCAACCTCCATGACTTCTCCACAGGAACTATAACCCAACTTGGTTGGAAGAATATTTTTAGGGAATACAGCATTCCAAACTGCAGCTAAACCTTCCTTTTTCATCAAAGCTAAACCTTTAGTAATGTATGTCTCATCTTGTAATTTTTCACCTATTGAAACATTGGCAGATTCAATAGTCGACATCTCTGTCCCCGAAGAAACAACAGAATAATGATTTTTAATCAAGACCTCTCCAGGCCCAGGTTGTGGAATTGGAGTGTCCCACAATATTGGATCAGGGTTATTTTTTTCTACAACTAATTGTTTCATTAATCACTCACCATTACTAATAATAACTACTTAACTTCTGTAATTAGGGGGGAGGTTAAATTAATCATCTTCCCTTCAGGCGTTTCAATAATTAACGAACCATCAATATCTACATCTTTTGCCCAACCTCTTCCTTCGGGATATTCAACAAGTTTGCCTAAAGTGGTTAGCTTCTTTTTATATCTATTTAAATCAAATTTATCATTTCCGATATAATCTGTAACTAATTCCCCCCATTCTTCAGCATTAGTATTTATCAAGTTATTATCTATTGCTTTGTTGTATAAGGATCCAGCATTCGGAATGGAAGGATTTTTCCAGAAATAATTTACACCTAAACCTATACAAATTATTTGATTTCTCTCCTCAACTAAAATACCTCCAACTTTTTTATCATTTAAATTTATATCATTAGGCCATTTAAGTGAAACCTCATCATTTCCAAGAACTTCCAAAAAACAATAGCCAGCAATTAACGGGATAAGTGTATTTTTTAGATTTTGATTCTTATTCTCTAAAGCTAGGGATACAGCAAGACTCTGATCAGCGTTTTCCCATTCTTTTTGCTCTCTTCCTCTTCCCGATTCCTGTGAATAACTAATTACCAAAAGTGGTTCAGATTTGTAGTTATTTAGTGCATAATTCTGAGTATTTTCTATAGATTCAAAAAAAACAGTCTTCATCTTGTTACTTCTTTACACATATGTAGGTCAAATACTTACATTAACAATAAACATTAGTAGAAGAAAGTTGGGTATGTCAGAGGAAAATTTAGCTAAAACAAGGGATGAAAAAGCTAAAAAAGTACAACATCCAAAAGGCAAACTTACTGCCTATGAAAGAATAAATCTTCTTTTAGATGAAGGTTCATTTACAGAAATTGACGAAAGTGTAGTCTCAGAAGAAAACCCTGATGGAGAAGCAGTAGTTACTGGCTCAGGAACAATACATGGAAGACCGGTGTATGTATTTTCAGAAGACTTTTCAATAATGGGAGGAAGCCTAGGAGAAATAGTTGCAAAGAAAATTTTAAGAGTAATGGATTTAGCTCTTGAAGCAAGAGCTCCAATAATTGGGATTAAAGATTCTGGTGGAGCTCGTATTCAAGAAGGTATCTCATCTTTATACGGATATGCACAAATATTCAAAAAAAATGTTGAGGCATCAGGTAAGATTCCACAAATCTCAGTAATTGTTGGACCTTCAGCAGGTGGAGCAGTTTACAGTCCTGCATTAACAGACTTTATTTTTCAAGTTCAAGAAATAGGACAGCTATATGTTACTGGTCCAGGTGTAGTAAAAACAGTCACTGGTGAAGACGTTACATACGAAGAACTTGGAGGTGTAGAAGCTCATGGGACAAAGTCGGGTGTTAGTCATCAGGTTTGCGAAAATGAAGAGCAAGCTTTTGAAGAAGTTAGATATTTATTAAGTTTCTTACCTCAATCATCTGATCAGAAACCTCCAGTGTTTATAACTGAAGATGATAACGAAAGATCGGTTGAAACTTTAGATAGTCTTATACCTGAAAACAGGAATCAACCATATGACATGAATGATGTAATAAATAATATTGTTGATGATGGTGAGCAATACCCTGTCCAAGCTAACTATGGATTAAACATCATTACAGCGTTTTCACGAATTAATGGAAATACTATAGGAATAATTGCAAACCAGCCTTTAGATCTAGCCGGGGTGTTAGATATTAAAGCTTCAGAAAAGGCTGCTAGATTTGTTAGGTTCTGTGATGCATTTAATATACCTCTCCTTACACTCGTTGACGTTCCAGGCTTTCTCCCTGGTGTAGAACAAGAACATAGTGGAATAATCAGAAGTGGTGCTAAATTGCTTTATGCTTACAGTGAAGCAAGCGTCCCAAGAGTTTGTGTTGTTGTAAGAAAAGCTTATGGAGGAGCATATATTGTGATGGACTCAATGGGCCTTGGTGCAGATAAGTTGTTTGCGTGGCCAAGTGCAGAAATTGCTGTAATGGGAGCAGAAGGTGCAGTGGATATTATAAATAAAAGAGAACTTGCAAGTGCTGAAAACAAAGAAGAGCTTAAATCAAAATTAGTTGATGAGTATAACGATAAATTTAGTAATCCTGATATAGCTGCAAGACTTGGATTAATTGACAAGATAATTAAACCAAGCGAGACTAGAAAAATAGTAGTTGAAGCTTTTAAAGAGCTATCAAATAAAATCAATTTAGGAGATAAACATGGAAACATTCCCCTCTAAAAATATTGCAATTACTTGGGTTGAAAAAGGATCCCTTGCTAGGAATCTTTTCTTGTCTTTTGGTTTTGCAATAATTACAGCCTTAAGTGCACAAATTAGAATAGAACTCCCAATAACACCTGTGCCGATAACTGCACAAACTTTTGTTGTAATACTTGCAGGTTTAATTCTAGGAAGCACCTTTGGCTCTTTAAGCATGCTTATGTATCTATTTACTGGACTAGCCGGACTTCCTTTTTTCTCAGGAAGCGTTGCAGGATTAGCAATACTAAAAAGTCCAACAATTGGATACATAATAGGCTTCTTTCTTGCAGCACAAATTATTGGAAGATTTTCACATAAGCCCCTTTTTGGAATAGCTTTAGGAACAATGACTATATATTCAACAGGAGTTTTAGGACTGGTGATGATCTTAAATATTTCATTAGTAGAGGCATTTACTATAGGTGTTCTTCCTTTTATGATTGGAGATCTAATTAAAGCTACCTTGGCAGTTTTAATTGCTTATCGAATTAGATAAAAATTATGACAAAAAAAAGAGTTCTTATTGCAAACCGTGGTGAAATAGCTTTACGAATTATACGTTCAGTTAAAGAACTGGACATGGAAGCTATAGCGGTCTATTCAGATGTCGATGTTGATTCTCTTCATGTTAAAAGAGCAGACGAAGCTTATTATCTAGGAGGGTCTCTTCCATCAGAAAGTTATAGAAATATTAAAAACTTAATGAAAGCAATATCAGAAACGAACGCTGACATGGTTCACCCTGGTTATGGTTTTCTTGCTGAAAATGCTGATTTTGCTAAAGCTGTTCAAAAAAAAGGTGTTGTCTGGATTGGGCCAAATCCAGAAACTATCAAATCAATGGGCGACAAAATAGAATCAAGAAAACTTATTTCAAAAGCCGGCTTACAACCAGTTCCAGGACAATTAAAGCCGTCTAGAACAAAAAGAGAAGCAACGAAAGATGCTGCAGAATTTGGTTATCCAGTTGCTTTAAAAGCTGCACATGGGGGTGGTGGAAAAGGTTTAAGAATTGTTAATAATGAAGAAGAGCTTCTTAGTAACTTTGAAATAGTAAAGAGAGAAAGTGAAGCTTATTTTGGGTCATCTCAGATATATGTTGAAAAATTCATAAAACCTGCAAGGCATGTTGAAACACAGATATTAAGTGACAAGTATGGAAACCATATTTATCTTGGCGAAAGAGATTGTTCTCTACAAAGAAGAAATCAAAAATTAATTGAAGAAAGCCCACCTGTCTGGCTTTCAGATTATGGAAGAGAACAATTGAAGAAAGCCACCATGAAAATCGCTAAAACAGCAAACTATGTAAATGCTGGAACTATAGAATTTTTAGCTGACACTGATGAAAACTTCTATTTTCTAGAAATGAATACCAGGCTACAAGTTGAACACACGGTTACAGAAATGAGATATGGGATTGATATTGTAAAGGAACAAATAAAAATTGCACTTGGAAACTCTCTTGAAGATTTTAAAACTGAAGCTAGAGGTCACAGTATTGAATTTAGAATTAACGCAGAAGATCCAACTAATAATTTCCTACCAACACCTGGCACTATAACTGAATATAGAGAGCCTATGGGTAATGGTGTTCGTGTTGATGGTTGGGTAAAAACAGGGACTTCAATTTCACATTTTTATGACAATTTAATATCAAAATTAATTGTCTGGGGAGCCTCTAGGGAAGAAGCTATTTCAAAAGGTAAGCGTTGTTTGGATGAGTACATAATTGGAGGCATACCAACTACCATCTCTATACTTTCTCAAGTATTGTCTACAAAAGAATTCAGAGAAAGCAAAATACATGTAAAATTTCTTGAAGAAAATTTTCAAATAGAAGAAGCAGAGGAAGAAGAGATAATTAGTGATAGGCCTAGCAAAGTGAACATAACCCTTGATGACTCAACAAATCCAAGCTTAGCTCCTCAGAGGCCAAAAAAAGTTGGAATGGATCTTACAGGAAATATCAAAAATCCAGGAATAATTACAGCTGATATGCAAGGAACTATTGTGGATACTATGACAAAAAAAGGTAAAAAGGTAAAGCAAGGTGACTCACTATTTGTTTTGGAAGCAATGAAAATGGAGAAAGTAATAACCGCTCCAATAAGTGGAACAGTAGTTGAATTTAACATAAAAAAAGGACAGCCTGTAAATAAAGGCGATGTCCTTGTTGAGATTTTAATATAATGAATAACATTTATGGTATTGGTGTTGACCAAATTAATTTAGATAGGGTAAGAAAACTAATAAATAAGTCCAAATCAAAGTTTGAAAAACGTTGTTTTACAGAGCATGAAGTAAAATATGCAAACAGATTTAGCGATCCAGCAAAAAGGTTAGGTGCAAGATTCGCAGCAAAAGAAGCTGTGATGAAATCTCTTGGTAAAGGATGGAGAGACCTTAAGTGGAGAGAGATTGAAATAACTGGTGGTGGAAAACCTAATGTAAAACTTTATGGCAAAGCACTGGTTTTAGCTGAAAGCAATAATATTTCAACAATACATGTTTCTTTAAGTCACGAAAAAGAAACAGCTATTGCCTTTGCTATCTCAGAGGTAGCATAATGAAATGGATTGGAATGCATCCTGGACAAGGATCTCAGGAAGCTGGAATGGGAAAAGAACTATTAGAGAATCATAAAGAGCTACTAATTGATAGTTTTGAAGATACTCTTGGATGGTCTTTAGTTGATGTTATAAATAATGCTGACAATGAAGAGATAAAAAAGACTAACATTGCCCAACCTTATATATTTGCAATCTCATATTGTTATGGTCTAGAGACGATAAAAAATATGGGAGAGCCTGCAGCTTTAATCGGTCATTCGCTTGGTGAATATACAGCTTTAACTTTAAGTGGTTACTTTAAATATGCCGATGCTTTAAAGGTAATTGCAGTAAGAGGTGAAGAGATGCAGAAGGCTGTTGAAAATTCGAATACTGGTATGTCTGCAGTATTAACAAGTGATCTAAAAAAGACCTTAGAAGAAATAAATAATTTAAATTCACAAGATATTGAAATTTGGATATCAAATTACAATGATGCCTCACAAATTGTTGTAAGTGGAAATAAAGATGATTTAGAATATATAAAATTAAACCCTAAATCAATTGGTGCAAAAAGAATTGTACCTTTAGAGGTTGCTGGAGCATTTCACAGTAAAGTAGTTTCATCTGCAAAGGCAGCAGTTGAAGAAGTTCTTAATGATATAGAAATTAATGAAGGCAAAATACCTGTTTATACAAACTTTGATGGAAAGCAAACAAACACTGGAACAATTAGAAATTCTTTAATTAATCAAATCGACAACTCTGTATTGTTTTATGATGAAATTCTTAACATTGAAAAAGAGCTAAATCCTGACTTATGGTGTCACATTGGCCCAGGTAATGTAACTGCTGGAATGGTGAGAAAGTCTATATCTAGTAAAGAAATTAAGGTAATTAATTCTTTAGAATCATTAGCGAGTTAGGAGAATTTTGAAATCAACGATTACCGGTTGGGGTAAGTGTGTACCTGATAATGTTGTCACAAATGATGATCTTTCAACATTTATTGATACTTCTGATGAATGGATTCAGCAAAGAACAGGTGTGAAGGAAAGAAGATTTTGTCATGTTAACAACTCTGATATGGCAACCGTTGCAGGACTCAGAGCAGTAGCTTGTGCAGGATTACAACCTGAAGATATTGATGTTGTAATTCTTGCAACCTGTACGCCAGATAGTATCGTACCTTCAGCTGCTGCACATGTTCAGCAAAAAATGGAGTGCGTAAATGCTACAGCTTATGATATAAACGCAGCTTGTGCTGGTTTCCTTTATGGATTAGAACAAGCTAAAGCTTTTGTTGAAAGTGGTTTATATAAAAATGCAGTAGTGATTGGTTCAGAGCACATTACTTGGTTACTTAATTGGGCTGATAGAAATACAGCTGTTTTATTCGGAGATGCTGCTGGTGCTGTTGTTGTAGAAGAAAGTAAAAACAAAGAAGATGGTGAGATATATTCTTTTTCAAATGGAATGAGTTCTGACAAATTAGATATTTTAGAAATACCTAATTTTGGTTCGGCTATGAATAGATTTACTCCAAATGCTGCTGCTGATGTAGTTTGGACTTTTGAAGGACAGGAGATTTTTAAAAGCGGTATAAGGGCAATGGCAAAATCTTCTGAAGAAGCAATTGAAAAATCTGGATTAAAAAAAGAAGATATTGATATTCTTATTCCCCATCAAGCAAATGTCAGAATAATTGAGGGGCTAGAAAGAACTTTAAAGCTTCCAAATGCTACTACTTTAAAATATGGCTATAAGTATGGGAATACCTCTGCTGCCTCAATTCCTACAGCTCTGGTTGATGCAATTGAGGATGGAACAATTAAAGGTAGGGAGACCCTTGTTATTACTGCAGTAGGTGCTGGACTAACCTGGGGTGGTGCTGCTTTAAAATTTGGAAAAAGAGTTACACCGTTAGGAAAAACAGATGTAGACCTCCCACCATATGAAGGAACGGGGATAGATGTTATTAGAGAGTCAATTAACTATTTTGTCCCTGAAAAAGCAGAATAAGAAATATGAAAACTGCATTAGTCACTGGTGGGTCAAGAGGCATAGGTAAAGGAATAGCTCTTGAGCTAGGTAAATCCTTTAATGTTGTTGTTGGTTACTCTTCTTCAAAAGATTCTGGTGAAGAAGTTGTAGAAGAAATTGTTAAATCTGGAGGAACCGCAAGTACTGTAGAAATTAACGTAACAAACATTGAATCAATTGAAAAGGCTTTTACAGCTATTGAAAAAAAATATGGTGGAGTTGATGTGCTTGTAAATAATGCTGGAATTACTAAAGACAATATACTTCCAAGATTAAAAGAAGATGACTGGAATGATGTAATTGATACCAATTTATCAGGATCTTTTAGAACATCCCAAAGAGCAATAAAACATATGATGAAAAGTAAATGGGGAAGAATTGTATACATCTCCTCTATTGTCGGAATGATGGGAAATCAAGGTCAAGCTAACTATGCCGCATCAAAAGCCGGCCTAATAGGTTTAAGTAAATCAATAGCTAAAGAAATGGGCTCTAGAAACATCACATCAAACGTTATAGCTCCAGGTTATATTGATACTGATATGACAGCATTTCTGACTGACGAACAAAAAGATAATATTATAGAGCAACTCTCTATAAAACGTATTGGAAAACCTGAAGATATTGCAAATATAGTATCTTTTTTATGCTCTGATGAGTCAGAGTATATAACAGGACAAGTAATCTCCGTTGATGGCGGAATTACTAGTTAAATAAAGGGAGTTTTTATGGAAACTAATGAAGTTTTTGAAAAGGTAAAAAATTTATTTGTAGAAGAACTTGGTATTGATGCAGATAAAGTAACTATGGAAGCAAAGCTTGAAGAGGATTTAGAAATTGACTCTTTAGGCATAGTTGAAGTAGTAATGGCCTTTGAAGATGAGTTCAATATTGAGATTGATGATGAAGAACTAACCGACGTAGGAACTGTCGGACAAGCTGTTAATTTACTTCATTCAAAATTGTAATTAGATCATGTCTAAAAGACGTGTTGTTGTCACAGGCCTAGGAAGTATTAATCCATTAGGAAATAATGTTCAAGATACTTGGGACAACTTGGTCAATGGAGTTTCTGGAATTGACCAAATCACATCTTTTGATACAACAAACCTTCCCGTAACTTTCGCTGGAGAAGTTAAGAACTTTGATGCAAATGAATATATGGGGAAACAGCATGCACGTAAATTAGATAGATCGGGTCATTTATCTATTCATGCAACAGAAGAAGCTCTTAAAGACGCAGGACTTGATTCAGAAGAAAGATTGGGACCGAATGTTGGCATTGTGTTTGGAACTGGCATTGGTGGAATTGGTGCAACAGAGAATGCTGTAAGAACATATGATGAAAAAGGACCAACACGTGTTAACCCATTAGCAATAACTCAATTGATGCCAAATTCTAGTACCGGACAAGTAGCAATTAAATTTGGAATAGAAGGACCCTCTTTAACGATCACAACAGCCTGCGCAGCTTCAGCTAATGCTGTTGGTGAAGCAAAAAATTTAATCGAAAATGGAATAGTAGATATGGTAGTCACTGGTGGAACTGAATCAGGTACAACACCAATGACAATAGCTGCTTTTGCTCAAATAAGAGCTCTCTCAACAAAGAATGACTCCCCAAAGGAAGCATGTAAACCTTTTGATAAAGATAGGGATGGCTTTGTAATGGGAGAAGGATCAACAGTCCTTATATTAGAAAGTGAGGAGTCTGCAAAAAATCGAGGTGCTGAAATATACGCTTATGTAAGTGGATATGGTGCAACGACAGATGCATATCATATAACTGCTCCAGCTGAAGGAGGAGCAGGTGCAGTAAAAGCAATGGAGAAAGCAATTGATGATGCAGCAATTAGCTCTTCAGATATTGACTATATAAATGCCCATGGAACTTCAACACCAGCAAATGATAAAAATGAGACAGAAGCAATTAAAACAGTTTTTGGAGAAAAGGCTTATGAAGTAGTGATTTCATCAACTAAGTCTATGACTGGACACTTACTTGGAGGAGGCGGTGCATTTGAATCAATGGCTTCAGTATTGTCAATAAAGCATGGTAAGGTTGCTCCTACTATTAATTTAAATACCCCTGATGCAGAGTGTGATTTAAACTACACACCAAATAATGCAGTTGACTTAGATATTAATACTGCAATGTCCAATTCTTTTGGATTTGGTGGACATAATGCAGTTCTGGTTTTCAGAAAAAATTAATTAATCTTCTAGCATGGTTCCGCCAATGGCATGTGCTCCGCCATCTGCATGAATCACTTCTCCAGTTACTGCTTCAGATAAATCTGATAGTAAGAAATTAACAACTTTAGCAACAGGTTCTGCATTTTTTGTGTCCCAACCAAGTGGCGCTTTTTTATCCCACTCACCTTCCATAGAGGAAAAACCAGGAATATTTTTTGCAGCTGTTGTAGCTAATGGGCCAGAAGCTACTGCATTCACTCTTACTCCATCTTTTCCAAGATAGTATGCAAGATAACGAACAATAGACTGTAAACCTGACTTAGCAACCCCCTGCCAGTCATAACCTGGCCAGGCCTGTGAATTATCAAAATCTAAAGCAACAATAGAAGATGGGTTATTCATAATTGGTTCAAACCCTTTCGCTAAAGTCTTTAATGAAAAAGCTGAAACTTCAAAAGAAGCTAAAGCATCGTCTAATTCTGTATTCATAAAATTTCCTCCCATAGCTTCTGTAGGAGAAAAAGCAATAGCATGAAGTATTCCATCGATAGTCCCATGATTTTCTTTAATTGCTTTAGCAGCTTCTTCTACTTGTTTAGGATCTTGAATATCCATTTCATAAACTTTGATATCCTCTGAGAGTCTTTTTACTGCACGCTCAGTAATTCTTAACCCTTTACCAAATCCAGTTGCTATTACTTCTGCTCCATTTTCAATTGCTATTTTTGCGGATGCGTAAGCAATACTTTTATCAGTAAGTATTCCTGTAATAAGTAGTTTTTTATCTTTTAAAATCATTTTTTCCTATAACTATTTGACCATATAAATAGTTAGTAGGTATCACTAAAAAAATATCTTTTATTCGTTTTCAGTTGTGTAGTCGCCTGAAACTTCTTCTTTTTTTATTTGTGATCCTGTTACAACAGCTAAAGCTATTTCAGCTAGACCAAAAACTAAAAAACCATTAAATTCAGTAAACACTGCAAAAGCTATTAAACCAAGCCCTCCACTGTATCTAATTATGTTTAGTTGTTTTGCGTTCTCAGCATTGCCTCCAAGTAAAAAGAATGCCATTGCAGCAAAATAAAGAGGAAGGGCAGTAGATCTTACAATCATTACTTGATTTTCTGCTAAAACGGCAGAAAAATCTAACAAGTAAAGACGATAAACAACCTCTGGCATGATAAATGTTACTAAAACCAATCCTAAATATAGCATTGGATCAAGCCTGTTTATTAATTTGTAATTCATAAATGCAATTATATCTAATTAATTATCATCACTTAATGAATCTAGAAGTTTTTTTTGTAATTCTTTAACTAACTCAACTAAAGATGTCTGCTTGTGGATCTCTCTCATGTAATCTACTACTGGTGTTGCGTTAAGAATATTGGTTACATCTTTCAATCTATTTACAGATCCTAACTCTTCAGCAATACCTTCGAGATCTAGGAGTAACTCTTTTATGACATCAACTATAGGCTTCGTGCTCCCGTCTACTCCTGTAATAAAATCTGCATTTAAACCTTCCTTGATTGCCGCCCATCTGTTTCTTTCTACGAGCCAATTAGGATCTGGATCTCCTAAAGACCCCTCTTCCCAGTCTCTTCCAACTTTAATAGCAAGTGCTTGTACTAAGGTTGCAACTGCTACCGTATCAACCAATGAAGGCATTGAGTCAGCAATTCTTACTTCAACAGTGCCGTATTCTGGATGAATTCTAACATCTTTCCATACCTGTCTATACCCAACATCTGGTTTAATAACACCTGCCTTTACAAGTGTTTGTAGAGACTGCTCATATTCTGCCCATTCATGATAAGGTTCTGGCAAACCAGTATTTGGAAGACCCTGAAAAACACTCAATCTGGAACAATAGAGCTCCGTGTCTCTTCCTCTCCAAAAAGGTGAACAAGCACTAAGAGCTAAAACTAACGGTAAATATTTTCTAATCTCATCATGAACAGCAATGGCTTTCTCTTTTGAGTCCATTCCAACATGTACATGCATTCCAAAAGTTAGAAGCCTCCGAACTGCCCAACCATATTTATCTGCAAATTCTTCATACCTTGGATTTACATCAGTAATAACTTGGTCCTCATACATTGCAAAAGGGTGAGCTCCTGTGGAGATTAGTCCAGCATTATTCTCACTTGCAATATCCAATACTTTACTAATAATCGAAGACAACTCTTTATAAGTATCATTAGTATCCAAAGCCGGTGAACTTGTAACTTCAACTGTAGAAAGATAAAGCTCGTGCTTTACCCTTTCATCATTGTCATAAGTCTTAATAATGCCTTCTGCAATATTTACTAAGTTCCCTGAGTCTTTATCGACTAACTGGGCCTCAATTTCTATGCCAACTGTTGGCTTTTTCGAAGGATTAAATACTACTTCTTTCATATTTAATCTAAATAATAGTGAATTCTTTTTAAGGTTTACTTATGAATTTAATTTATTCTTTAGTTTCCGATTGAGCTGCAGCCAATCTTGCTGTAGGAATTCTAAATGGAGAACAGGAAATATAGTCAATTTTTAATGTATTTAAGAAATTTATAGAATTTGGATCTCCTGCATGCTCCCCGCAAACGCCAATTTTTAATGATTTATTAGTTTTCTTTCCATCATTTGATGAGATCTCAACCAAGCGTCCAACTGTTTTTGGATCTATAGAAACAAATGGGTCTGTTTTAAATATTTTTTTATCAACATACTGACCTAAAAACTTTGAAGCATCATCTCTTGAGAGGCCGAGAGTAGTCTGTGTTAAGTCATTAGTACCAAAAGAAAAGAAATCAGCGTCTTCTGCTATTTCTGAAGAACTGAGTGCTGCACTAGGAAGTTCAATCATGGTTCCAATGGTGTATTTAAATTTATAATTTAATTTTTTTTCTATTTTTTTTATTTTCTTTTCTAATATTTTTTTCATTTTAGAAAGTTCTGTTGCGTTCATCACCAAAGGTATCATTATCTCTGGAGCAACTTCTGATTTTTCATTTTCATAAATTAAATGTGCTGCTTTTAATATTGCCTCCACTTGCATCTCGTAAACCTCCGGATAGCTAAGACCTAGCCTTACTCCTCTATGCCCAAGCATAGGATTGCTCTCAGAGAGCCTCATGAGAATTTCACTAATATGACCTGGCGATACTCCTATTTCGTTTGCAAGTTGAGAAATTTCCAAATCACTCTTTGGGAGAAACTCATGCATAGGGGGATCCAATAAGCGAATAGTTATTGGTTTATCTTTTAACAGTTTAAAAAGTGATTCGAAATCAGATATTTGGTATTTAATTAATTTTTTTAGAGCTCTTTTTCTTCCTTGTTTACTATCTGACATAATCATTTCTCTCATAGGAAGAATTCTCTCCCCTTCAAAAAACATATGTTCTGTCCTACAAAGTCCAATACCTTCTGCCCCAAATTCTAAGGCTTTAGTTGTATCAGGAATTGTTTCTGCATTTGCTCTAATTTCTAGCTTTTTATAATTGTTACACCAATCCATTAGAGTATTAAATTCATCAGACAACTTAGGAGGTTCTAGTTCTAACTCTCCTATATATATTTCACCTGCTGAGCCATCTATAGATATTAAATCCCCTTCCTCTAGAGTTATTTCACCACTCGAAATAGTTTTTTCACCATAGTCAATTACTAAACTCTCAGCACCAACGATACAAGGCTTGCCCATTCCTCTTGCAACTACTGCTGCGTGGCTTGTCATTCCACCTTTTGTTGTAAGTATTCCAACTGATGAAAACATTCCATGAATATCTTCAGGGCTGGTTTCATCTCTAACTAAAATTACATTTCTTCCTTTATTTGCTTCTTCTTCAGCTTTATCAGCATCAAACACAATCTCTCCAAAAGCAGCACCTGGAGAGGCGTTTAATCCTTTTTCAAATAGGTTTTTTTCTTGTGATTCAACAAACTGTGGATGTAAAATATTTGTAATACTATCAGCATCAACCATTTGTATTGCTTCTTTTTTTGTTACTATCTTTTCTTTATGCATATCAACAGCAATCTTTACTGCTGCTTGAGCTGTTCGTTTCGCTTTTCTTGTTTGAAGCAAATATAGAGTGCCTTCTTCAATAGTAAATTCAATATCTTGTACGTCTTTATAGTGCTTTTCTAATTTTTTAGCTATTTCATATATTTCTTTATGTAATTTAGGATTTTCTTCTTCTAAAGAAGGGCCCATATTTTTTTCATGTTTACTGATAGGGAAAGGTGTTCTTAATCCCGCAACAACATCCTCACCTTGAGCATTCATTAAATATTCGCCATATAAATCATCTTTTCCTGTTGAAGGAAACCTAGTGAACGCAACACCTGTTCCAGATTTTTCATTTAGATTTCCAAACACCATTGTCTGGACTGTTGCTCCAGTACCCCATTTATTTGGTATGTTGTTAATCTTTCTATACGTAATTGCTCTCTTGTTTAACCAACTATTAAAAACAGCTTGTACTGAACCTATTAACTGTTCTTCTGGGTCCTGAGGAAAAGGTGATTTTGAAAATCTTTCAACGGTATTCTTATAAGCATCGATAATCCATTGAAGCTGATCAGGGTTAAAGTCTGTATCTGAAGTTACATTATCAATTCTCTTTTTGTTTTTAATTACCGCTTCAAATCGATTATGGTCTATCCCTAAAACAACGTTTCCATACATTTGTATAAGTCTTCTATATGAATCTAAAGCAAACCTTTCGTCTTCAAATACTCTTCCTAAATGTTCAACATTTTCATCATTTAAACCTATATTTAATATCGAATCCATCATTCCAGGCATTGAAATTTTTCCACCGGACCTTACAGAAAGAAGTAAAGGGTTTTCTGAATTTCCAAATACTTTACCCGAATATTTTTCAAGATTACCAATAGATGCTTTCAATTCTTTATCAAAATTTTCTGGCATAGAGTTGTTTTCTATATAATAATTACAAACTTCTGTCGTAATAGTGAATCCAGGAGGAACATTAACTCCTAGATTGCTCATTTCAGCTAAGTTAGCACCCTTCCCTCCAAGAAGGTCTATCATGCTTTTATCGCCATCTGTCTTTTTTTGGGAAAATTGAAATATTAATTTATTACTCATAACTCTTAATAGTTTTATTCTAGGATAGTGAGTAAGAATATGAAAAACGTTTTAGTAGTTGGAACAGGAACTATAGGTGAACCCCTTATAGGTCTTTTAGCTCAGCATAAAGAAGCATTGGGAATTGATAATGTTTACTTCTTTAAAAGAACACCTCTTTCAGATGAGAAAGGTAAAGTTGAAGCTTTAATCAGAAAAGGTTCGAAATTAGTTTCTACAAGTGATGCACTTGATGAGTTCAAGAATCTTGGTTTTGAACCAGAAAATGTAGAAAATTCTTATGAAGACTGCCAAGTAATTATTGACTGTACACCAAGCGGTAATGACAACTGGGGAAACATTTATTCTAAGCTTGATTCAAAGAAAAGATTTATGGCACAAGGGTCTGAACATGGTTTTGGGCCTTTTTTTGCTTGGGGTATAAATAATGAACAATTAAATTCAGATGCTAATAAATATCTAATTGCATCTTGCAATACGCATAATATCGCTTCTATAGTTAAAAGCTTTGCTCTAGATTCAGATCGAGATTTACTAGATGGAAGGTTTGTTTGTTTAAGAAGAGCAAATGATGTTTCTCAAAATGATTCATTTGCACCATCTCCCACTATAACTAAACATGACAATCAAGAATTTGGAACACATCATGCAAGGGATGTTTATGAACTTTTTAAACAAGAAGGAATAGAGTTGAACCTATTTTCTTCAGCAATAAAACTACCAACTCAATACATGCATACGCTTTGGTTTAATTTAGCATTCAAAGATTCGGTTGAGCTATCTAGTGTTAAATCTGATTTAGAAAATAGTGAATATTTGATGTCTACTGAAAAACTTTCTTCAAATAAAGTTTTTTCATTTGGTAGAGATCATGGATACCATGGAAGACTTTTATCTCATGGAATCATTGCAATTGACTCTTTACATGTAAAAGACAATAATCTAACTGGTTATTGTTTTACGCCTCAAGATGGAAATGCTCTTTTATCGTCTGTTGCTGCTTCAGTTAATTATTTCTACGAAGATAGTTGGAAAGAAAAAATGGAAGTCTTTAACCAGTATCTTTTTAAACAAATATAAATGAACATTGCTGTTTATAGTGATAAATTTTCAGGAACTCTCTCTGCTTCTGAAGTAATAGGAACTGTAAAAGAATTATTTCAAAACAACTCAATTGAAGCTGCTTATTTTCCAGTAACCGATGGGGGTGAAGATTCAACAAAAATCTTTAAGGAGTATGGAATAACTGTTAAACAGAGTTTAAAAATTAAAGACCTTGCTGGAACCGAGAAAGTGATTGAGCTTCTTGATGTTTCAGGAGATGTTTTTTTCGAATCTTCATTACTAATCGGAATAAATAATACAGATGTTGACAGTATCAATCTAAATACTGCTTGCTTATCAGAAGTTGTAAAATTGCCTGATGTCATTGGATTAGGCGGATCAAGAACAAATGATGGAGGTTTTGGACTTTTAAGTAAAATGGGAGTTAATTTCTATGCTGATGAAATATTGATTAAAGACCCGAAACCAAGTAATTTTGAACAAATAACAAATATTGAAATCGAAGATAGTTTTCAAAGAATTAATAAAAAAGTATTAGTGGATACCTTTATTCCATTAATAGGAAATCAATCAGCTATAGAGGTTTTTGGACCACAGAAAGGTTTAGATCAAAAAAATATAGAGAACATTACTTTCCAACTTGAGAGAATAATTAATCTTATTTCTAATAATCTTAAAATACAGCTTAACCCAACAAAGGAAGGGACAGGAGCAGCTGGTGGTCTTGGTTTTGCTCTCTCAGAAGTACTGGGATGTGAGTTGGTATCAGGAGCTGAATATTTTTTTGAAAAATCTGGCCTGGAACAAAAAATAAATTCTTTTGATCTATCAATACTTTGTGAAGGAAAGTTTGATAACTCTTCATTAGAGGGAAAGGTTTTAGGTCAAATTTTAAAGAAAAATAATGGTAAGTCTTATTTTCTGGGTGGCATATATGACTATGAAGATCGAAGAATATTTGAAAACATCTTTGAGTGTGGAGATGCAGGTTTAAAAAACCCAAAAAAAGAATTGATATCAGCAACCAAAAAATTAGTAAATCAAATTACAATATAATCTATGAGCATTACATCTCCTTGTATAAGTGTCTGTGTAACTGATCCAACTAGTGACTTATGTTATGGGTGTGCAAGAACAACTAACGAGATAAAAAAATGGTCTTCTTTTTCTGATGAACAAAAATTGGCAAATATAAAGAAGCAAAGAAGCAGAATGGATGGATGGCAATTAGAATCATTTGATAAAGCATACAAACAGAAAGTTGAAACAGGATTAAGCCCTATAAAAGAACAGAAGATTCAAGATGAATAATGACTTAGAATTTATAAATATCGAAATTGATTCTGGTGTTTGTACTGTAACTATGAATCGTCTTGAAAAGAAAAATGCAATCAATCCACAGTTTGCCATAGAGCTTTGCAGTGCTTGGGATACTATAGACAATGATGATGAAATTAGAGTTGCTGTATTAAAAAGTGCAGACTCTAACGTTTTCTCTGCTGGAGCAGATTTAAAAGAACTCATCCCTTTATTGAAAGGTGAAATTAAACCAAGTAATGAACATGAGAAAAAACTACTGAGCGGTGATTTTCTTTTAAAAACCTGGAGAAAAGATAAGGTAAGAACTAAACCTTTAATAGGAGTGGCTAGTGGCTATTGTCTTGCAGGTGGATTCGAACTCTTGCTTTGTTGTGATTTTAGATTAGTTGAAGAGAATACGTCTATAGGTTTTCCAGAGACAGGTATAGGATTGCTGCCTATTGCTGGAGGAGTTTCTAGGATTGGTCATGAGGTGTCTCGACCAAAAGCATTAGAAATATTGTTTAATTCAGCAAATATAGACGTGCACGAACTAAAAAATCTTGGGGTTGTAAATGATGTTTTTAAAACAGATGAGATGGGAAATACTCTTCAAAAGTATATAGATAAAATAATAAACAGCACTCCAGAAAGTGTAGAAGTATTAATGAAAAATATTGATAAGGTTAGAAGTCTAAATATGCATGAAAGTTTTTTGCTTGAAGAAGAAATGGGCAAAAAGTTGTTTTAAATTGAAAAAAAACTTAATTTTATTATTAATTATATTTTTATCTTGTGGCTCTCCTGAGTCTCTTGAAGAAGCTCCAGCAGGTGAATTAAAAGAAGAAGCTCCAGCAGCTGAATTAAAAGAAGAGGAGGATAGCAACAAAGTTGACTCTTCATCTGAAGATCAACAAGAATCAACTTCGGAACCCAGTCTATATATTGGGGAAATAATTCAAGATGAAACTTTTATTGATTTTCATAGATACATTGATGTGGCTGGTTTACGAATGTTTGCTCTTTCAGATGTTTCTGAAGAATTTATCCTTGAGGTTGCTGAAGTATACACACTTATGTTTGGAGAAAATGAATATATTGATTCAAACTTACGAAATAGATATATAGAAACTACTGAGAAAGAATTTGTTTTCCAAAGAATTGGTTATATAGGACCAGAAAATTACAATCTAGATTCACGATATCCTGATGTAGATTGTTGTCCTGGTAAAAATTATGAAGATAATCATACAGATTATATTTGGGAGTATCCTAATGTCTCAGCAAATGATCAGACAGGTGAAGTAATCGAACATTTACTACACACAATAACTGGAGTTGGTTTTGCTAAAGAGTTTAGTGAGTGGAGTTGGGACGATACAAATTCAAAAATTCATTTAGCTATGGATGAAGCTGTTGAAAAAAATATTTATGATATTTCTGATTATGAAGAAATCCGTAGTAGCGGACGTGTCAAAACATTTAATAGAATCACTGTTCAAGAATTTTCATTTTGGGTAGTCGTAACTGCTTGGGGATACGGTGATATATTTGATTTACCACATGGAGAA
>LUML01000015.1_pt1 | contig 59332 bp, 80 predicted proteins | sample 729661 | NCBI WGS metagenome assembly LUML01 (sample SAMN03860264, study PRJNA289734) | marine metagenome | biome: seawater column; feature: ocean; material: water; isolation source: Red Sea water column Station 22 - depth 10m | place: Saudi Arabia: Red Sea | collected 2011-10-15 | depth 100 m | reverse complement strand
GCACATACGTAATTTGCAAAACGTCATCATTGTCGGGGCAGCCGCCCTAGTGGTGTTGGCGTTATTGAGCTGCTGAACCACCAAACGACGAGGTAATTATATGAGCGATCAATGGAAGGCAATGCTGACGGCTAAGAGCGATGAATGGGGCGCGTTTTGTCGCGACTGGGTAAAGCAGCAAAGCGATGAGGCAACAGTCGGATACATGAAACAATTAATCGATGGCACTGACGAGTCTAATCCTGAAAACCACCGGATCACTTGCCACTTAGCATTATTCGGATTGGTCAGGTCCCTACTGAGCTTAGAGATGTGCGATACCGATGGACACTAAAACTGTGCTGCTGGTCTTAATTGGCTGGGGCTTTGCGGGTGTCGTGGCGGGGATGTTAATAGGCACGATCATGTGGTCGAACCGTTGATCGTTCCAAGGGGGAGATCGTTGACGTTGCGGAAGAGATACCTGTTGTTTGATTGTGAAGACTTCTACCCTGCTGGTGGAATGGATGACTGCAAAGGCACATCCGACGACTGGGAGAGTTTTTCACCTGGGGATAATTCCCACATTCTCGACATGGACACGGGGATGGTTATGGGGTCAACGTGGAATACTTCCCTGGGAAGTTTTGAGTGGAGCGGTAATTGGAATGAGATAATCGCAAACTGACTTTTAGGAGGAACCATGAGTACAGTAGTGAAAATCGGCGTGGGATGTTTTGTTGGCCTTGTGGTGATCGTGGTGACAGCAATGGCCGCATACCCTCAGTATCGTGTTTACAGCCAGCGACTTGCTGGCGAAGCGCGACTACGGGAGGCTGAGTCATCCCGCAAGATTGCCATTGAGGAAGCCAAGGCCAAGCTGGAGTCGGCCAAGAGTTTGGCTCTGGCAGAAGTCGAACGGGCCAAGGGAGTTGCGGAGGCGAACCAGATAATCGGTGAAAGTTTGAAAGAGAACGAGGCCTATCTCCGCTATCTGTGGATTCAAGGGCTCCAGGATGGCTCCAGTGAGGTGATCTATGTACCCACCGAGGCCAACCTGCCGATCCTGGAAGCTGGCCGGAAGATAAAACTTCCTGCAGCACAAGACTGATAGTAGAGCCTTGGTGGAGACATCGGTTTGGTACATCGTTAAGGGGAACCCTCAACTCTCCCTATGTTATGTCTCTACCAAGGCGAGTCTTTTAGGAGGAAACCAAATGAAAACGATTCGATTGTGTAAAGGTAGAGGCGACGAGGGGACATCGCATTGTGTGATGGCGGCGACAAGCATTGTTGCCGGTGAGGACTTCAGCGATAAGCCGTCCTGCGTCTGCCCGACGATCACAAAAGCCCTGATCCTGACCAACGACCGATGTCCTACGGACGAGATCCGTGAACGATTGCTAGGGCATTTACCGTGGCTAATCATCGGCACGAAGGGACCAACTGAGGTGATGGTCGAACGGGCACAACTGTTTGCAGGGTATGCTGCTGGGTCTGCTGCTAATGCTGATACTTGGGCTGCTAATGCTAATGCTTATGCTGCTTGTGCTGCTGCTTGTGCTGATGCTGCTGCTAAGGCTGCTGCTTGGGATGCTGCTGATGCTGCTGGGTCTGCTGCTTATGCTGCTGCTAATGCTGCTAATGCTGCTTATGCTGCTGGGCGGGATGCGTGGGAAACCTCGACGAAACGGTTCATTGATTTTCTGGAGCAGAAGATCATCCCCGTACACACCACGATGCCAGTGGAGCCTGGGTATCGCCTGGAGTGCTTGGTGACGGGAGAAGTGAAATGACGAGCCACGATAAGGACGACGCCCGGTACTCCGCCCTAGTCGAGCGTGTCCGCGAAATGCGGGCAGCTCAAAAGGAATATTTCCGGGAGCGGTCGCCCCAGTGGCTCAACCAGAGCAAGCAGCTGGAGAGGCAGGTGGACCGGATGTTGAGTGACCTTGAGAACAGGCAAAAAAACCTCTTTGACTGACCAAATCAGCCGACCACTACATGACAGCAGAGGGATACCCGCTGGGCACGCAGTGCTGGTACATGTCTGTCGCATATCGCAGCCGTGGAAAAAATCGCATTTGCGGTAATACGCAGGAAGACACCCTGCACGCGGTAATCGACTGGTTTAAAGAAAGGCTGGACGACCACGAGGAGTAGGAACATGTTACTAATAGACCAAAACATACACATTGAAGGAGCAAAAGTTAGATTTCCATGATCAAGACATATCGAGAAGAAATCGTTGCCGCCGTATGCACACTGTTGCTGTTGTGCATACCAGTATTCGCATTCCCCCCACGCGGCTCATTCGGTGTGCGCGAAACGCATGTTGCCGCCTGCTACTACTATCAGGGGATCATGGACCGCGACCATATTGTCATAGACATTCAATGGAAGGCCCCTCGCGGAGCCCGTATGGTGCTTACTGCCTACACCAAAAAGCCCGGTGGTGGCTGGGTGCAGGCACTCACAGCCCCCGTCGTCGTCACAGGCACGGGAACCTGGAAGCAAACCTCTTGGAACACCACCAGATTCTTTTCCCTCATCCCCGACCCCGATGACCCCCCAGATCCGATTCCCGCGTACGGATGGCGGGTTGAGCTACGATCCGCCGGCGGACTACTCGCGACAACCGCCGCGGGTGACGCACACTGGGTCCCATAACCAGAGACGAGAGAAGCGAGGCCGATGATGGCGATAGTAACCATTGAGGACAGCGACCGGCACCAGCGAATTGGACCCTATGAGGTGGCAGTGAAAGCCCGTGGAGATCACTGTATGGACTTCACTGTCTACAAGATGTATGTGGGTACTGGTGAAGTCGATGAGCAGGTTGCAGACGGGCACGTCAAGTGGGACCACTGTGCTAACGTGAACTACGCTTACGACGCTGGCAACGTCGCAATGATCCACTTCTGCGAGGTCGAGCAGATGCGGGAGTACCATGAAGCCCTTGAACTAGCGTACTCCTTAGCCTCGGAGGTGGTCCCCAGATGGGATTAACCGTCTACATCTAGAATACGCGGGCCAAATCCCAAAACCAGACGCCAGTCTCAATAAGAGCAGCAAACCCCCGTATATCCGAGCTTATTGAGACTGGAAAAACCGGAGACGAGTGAGATGACTCTGTATGACGTTCTCTACTACCTCTTTCGACAGCTACGACGCGCACAAAAAATCAAAGCGCACCACTGGTATCACACCCTCTCAGATGACTCGATCATGCGAAACAACGAGAGAACCCATGGTTGGTACAGGGCGGAAAGGGTGCTCATTCCCAAGTTGGAACTGGAAGGTGCCGAAATTGACGAGGGACGATTTGAGAGGCAGATGGGACGAGAATTCGCGATTGAGGGCATTCGACGTGTACCATGGCTCCGCAACGGCCCAGAGCCACCGATAGTTCGCCACCTAAACAAACTCCACGCACAGGGTTACACCGAGCAATTCGTGCGAGAGTTGCAAAAAAAGGGTGTCCAGCTACCCCAGGAGGTCCTCAACGGCATCGAACTGGTCGACGAACAGGAGAACCAAGACAGGACTGACGACCCCGTAAAGGAGGTCCTCGAAAAGCTTAACCAGAGACTGGACAGCGAAATGAACGACATTATCCACTGGATGGACAAAGTGGGACCGGTTATTGGACGCTACCAAAGTGAGTACGAAACGATCAGAAATGAAGTGATAGCACAGGCGAGACAACTTCGGAGGCGGGGAGTTGAACCGGAAGCCATCCACTTGGGCGATCGGGAGGTGCGGGTAGTGCAAGGATACGTCAGCTACTGGCCGGGATGTGAGAGAGAGGTCGTTCACCTGGACAGCGAAATGAAGTGGATGGGCGTGCCCGTCGTACAAACGAAAAAGGACAGCGAGTGCTCAGTGAAGGCGAACGGTGATGGTAATGGACCCTGAAATGCAGCAAGGTTACGAAGACGCAAAAGAGGATTTTGGGGCAATGTTAAGTTGTCCCAAATGTCGAGCTATGAGCAACTCAAGTCTCGTGCAGCCACTGGCTGCCGCAGCAAAACCAGCTAATCGCACAGGCGATCCGATGCGTTACTTGATATTCATTGGTTAACATTTCATGCCCAAATGGGGAATGATGATGAAGAACAAGAATGACTATTAACCATTCCTGACTTCAATGACTCACTACGGGAATTGCGGAGCGATAAATGATTGGTAAAAAAGCGATCACCATTAAAGAAATCAGTGGAGCTTGCATCCCCACTATCCCAGTTGGGACTACCTTTGAAATTTTGGCAGTCGTCAAAACCGACAAGAGGAATTACGCTTATTCCACTTGTAAAGGGCTTCCAATTTCTAGTGTTTGGAACGATGAATATATTTTGCTTGATATGGAACAAGAGAATGATAATTAACCATCCCCCCCTCTCTTGACACAGTGTTATATGCGATCCATGCCGCCACCGCCCATGCCGCCTCCCATACCAAATCGGTGAATCGGCAGACCGGCAAATGCTGCGGGCATTTCTCGCTCCGTCTCAGCAGATGCAAAGGCGTCCGCGAGCACATCGTCTTCGGTAAAGCGGACTACGGTATAAGCGCCCCTCGGGCGCGGCCGGCCGGCTGCCGCCCTCGGGAAAACGCTCGCCCCCGCGCACGGGTCCCATATAAGCATTCCTTATGCCGCGGTAATAAGCTGAGCTAATCACCTGGTCATTCTCGCCGGCTATGGTGGCTTCATAACTGTTAGGTTGTGGCGGTAGCAGCGGTTAGCGCCGGGTGCGTATCGGGGCGAACTAGTCGAGCCTTCCCCCCCCTCCCCCGGTTTATGTCTGTCATATCCTCTAGGTGGTGTGTGCTCACTGCTGCTGCATCCTGCCTCATGCGTTCTTGCAGCTCTTGCGTTCCGCTCTTGTGTCGCGTCGTGTCGGCTGAGCTGTCCACACCCCTAACGACCTGCTTCCCACACACACTCGAACAACCGCACATGTGCATCCACGCCGATTTCCTTTCCATTCCAGATTTTTTTTCAATCCGCTTGACGACCATACCGAAACTATGGTAGGTTCCTCTTATCACACCACACCATTCTTTATTTGGAGTCTACCCCTCATGCGAACCAAGGTGTACCGAAATTTGAACGCATCCGCCGCGCGTGGTCGCGTATCGCGTGGTCTAGCTGCGGCGTACGACGCAATCTCCGATTCACCCGTCGTATGGTCTGTCGCGAGAAAACGAGTCGACGGGTACGCGACTCGCGTATTGTGTCGGGGGGTGGTTTTCAAACATGCTGCAGATGCGGCGCTCCGTCGCGTACGTGGTGGCGCTCGTGAGGTGTGCGCGTGGATTACGTGCGACGATGTGTATTTCGGTGATGATACTTGCTCGCCTCTTGCACATCGTAGGTTGCGCGTTTCGTGCGACCCCAAAAAAGTCGATTGTTTTTCTATCGATGGCGAGCGTATCGACCGCGCAGATTGGGTGCTACTCGATTCTGACGGCGCTTGCTACGTGCTACAGTTCTGCCCACCCAAATAGGCCTGAATGACCACACCACACCACACTAGGAGATTGATATGAACGCGCACTATACGTACGACGATTTAGGCTATGGAGTCTACCTAATGAAGGGAGACCAGGACCAGGACGTATTTCTGCAGGGGGACGACGCTGAACAATTCCTCGAGGACATGGCTCAACTAGATAGCCTCTGGGAGGCTGGGAACCCAAACCCGTCACTTTTCCGCACCCAAGAAGACCACCTTGACCTGCTGATTGACCCGTATTTTGGCGAATAGGCCTGAATGACCACACCACACCACACCACCCCCAATGGAGTCTACCATGCGAAAATCTATCTGCACGCGCGAGAAACTGCTACTTCTGTCCCGACGTTGCCTTGCCGCAACATCAGCGAGAGGCGCAATTCGCATATTGCGTAACTTTATGCTCGGGTTGCCAAACGACGGGAAGCGCGGAACGTGGTATGCGAGTTTTGAGCTACTCGTGTCTGGCTTGCGGGCATCCACTCGCGAGAATGACTATCGTTTGGCCGGTTATCGTGTGTTTGTCACCGAGGGTAACCAAAAACTACCATTTGCATCGTTTTCCGCGCTTCCGATTGTTACATGTCCAGGCGCGGGGGCGTGCGCGACATGGTGCTATTCCCTGACCGCTTGGCGAAATCCCGGCGCATTCTGCCGGCAGCTGCAAAATACGCTTTTGCTGCGCTTTGCCGATCACGTTGTTGCGAGCGCTTTCAAAGCGTTGCCAGAATCGATTGATGTACGGCTTTACGTTGACGGCGATTTTGAATCGGTCGAGCGCGTAGCATTTTGGATGGCACTATGCGAAGCGCGTAATGATCTGGTCGTTTACGGCTATTCAAAATCATGGGCGCAATTGCTTGAATTCGAGCGAAACGATGGGGTCTGGCCGAAAAACTACACGTTGAATCTTTCGAGTGGTTCAAAATATGAGCAGCTGCCAAACTGGAAAGAAGCAATGCTAGGGCTGCCAATCACGCGCGGGGAATTCGTAGCGGTGAAAATCGACGATGCGAATTTACCGCGTGGTTTCAAACGATACGACTCGGACGAATATCACCAGCGCGTACGTGAAGCGCTCCGCGCCGAATATGGAAAGCGCACCGTGTCGTGTGGCGGACAGTGTGGCAGCTGTGGCGCAAAGCAGCACTGGTGTGGCGACCAGAATTTGAAAAACGTGGTCATCGGTATCGGAATTCACTAGGCGAATAGACAAACCGCGAGCCCGTGGCGGGGCGCGCCCTTGTCCATTCCCCCCCCCACACTAGGAGATTGATATGACCGCTAGTCGTCTGATCGACGTTGCCGCGACCTGCAGCGCATGGCTAGATCACCACACCAGCACGACACTTGCCGCAACCCTCGTCGAGATGCATCGGCAGAACGAGACTACTGGATTGTCTGACGGCGATATCGAGTATTGGCTCAGTCGCCTCACCGATACGCTCCGCGCGGTCCAACAGGAGGAAACCCGATGACCAAACAAATCAGAACCGCCATCACTCGATCAATCACGCACACCGAACGCGTGCACGTTGACTACTCTGGATCCCACAACGACCTGCTGGCAGAACTGCGAGACATAGACCCCGACTGTGGCGCGGCAACCGAAAACGACGGCACCGTAGATGTCTGGGGCTGCACGGCCGGCGGGTGGGAATGGAGGCTACGCGTCAGTGTGCTCGTCGTTGTCGGCCCGTGGGGTGACGGTGCCTCCAGCGGTCATATCGTCTGCCACCCCCGCGACCTATCGGCCGTGCGGCCAGCGTACGACGAAATAGAGGAGGGCGCCGACCTAGAGCGCGTCCACTCTGCAGGAGGGTGGTATCGCGCCGAAGAGCAAAACCAGAGCCCGCCACATTACCTCGACCGGTGACCACCAGCCGCGCGCCCGTGGCGGGGCGCGCCCTTGTGACCACCCACCACCCCCAACAGGAGAAACCGATGAGAACCCACGGCACATTCGCGCAGGTGTACGAGGCAGCGCGAGCCTATTACAACGGCACAGCCGAGGACCGGCCACCACTGGACGCTGTTGTGCGGCGCGAGAACGGCGAGTGGATGCTGGAGTCTGGCTTGGAACCTGCTGGCGATGCTGATTTCGCGTGCTCTCTGGAGGCGTTTGATCTGTATTTCGCGGACTCGTACGACGACGGCTACAAGCCCACGGACACCGATGTGCGCGAGTTCTTGGCCGTGATGTCCATTCCCCCCCACCCCCAACAGGAGACAAACCGATGACCCCGCACATGCAAAACACCAGCACCCACGAGACAGAATTCGCGCACCGAATTGGAACAGACAAGAACGGACGGGCACTCTATCAGTACGTCGATGGCTGGACCCTGATCGGGTGCGACTACACGTACGACGAGGACGGCAACTACGTCGTTACGGATGAGCCCGACATGCGGCAACTCGCACTAGACCCGACTCCACTCACCGACCGCGACTGGGACGAGATCAGGGCGCAACTATATCAGGCGCAAGCGGAGATCCTGCTAGCCCGGGGAACGCGCCAAGAAATCATTGGCTGGCTGTGCTGGAACGACCGAAACGGGATCTACCGAGACCACGATCTGCTCGAAGAGGGGCAGTCACCGTTGACGCTCGAAGAATGCCGCGAGATCCTGGCCCGACAGTGCGCCGGATAGACCCAATGAGCCAGCACTACAGGGAACTGAGTAAATCGACAACGCGAGGAGACAAACATGTCACAGCAGCACTACATCCAACTCGACCATGACGACCTGCTCGAAATCGTCCTGCCAAGCGGTCAGAAGATCAACGTCAGCTACGGCGATATAGACGAGGCAGCTTGGCCCCAATTGTATGTCAACCTGCCCGAACGATTGACCGTCAACGCTTGGCCCGACGATCAAGGCAAGGAAGAATCAACCGTGACCGAGGCAACCCAACTGGTCATTCCAGTACGAAGGAGGGTCCGATGAAAAAAATCCGACTAGAAGACATTGAGCGCGCTATGGCTGAGGACACTGGATTCTGCGTCTCGTGCGGTGCCGAGCGCGACTGCTGCGAGCCCGACGCACGAAACTATCCCTGCGAGGAGTGCGGAGATAACACGGTCTACGGCGCCGAGGAGCTGCTTATGATGGGACTGGTCGACTGACGACTTGTAACACGTTACAAATGGGGTTGCGACCCTCCCGCCGTGCGGGTATAGTCCAGTGAAGCACCACTCACCACCACTCACCACGGAGTCACTAGTCATGACCACCACACTCACTACCACACTCACCATCGGGGCCAATCGCGGGGCCGCTCGCCTCTGGATACAGGGCAACATACTCACCCGCGCTGGCTGGCTGGCTGGCTCGCGCTGGTCCCTCAGCGTCACCGATGGGACTATCACCCTCACCCGCGACCCTGACGGCGCGCGAAAAGTCTCTGGCAACGCGCGGAGACCCGTCATCGACAGCAAGGATCCCCGCATTGGCGCCGCACTCCCCACCGGCACGCGCGTCTGCGTCCTGGTCACCCGTGACACCATCACCATCGAGGCGGAATGATGCGACACCTAGAGCACCGCAGCAACAACGCATACGACACGATCATGAGGCGATACACCATCACGCTGCATCGATCTCGCCATGAGGAGGCGACCGTCTCCGTACTAGCGACCACCGATGATAACGCTATCGATCGCGCTATGGAGGCCGCTGCGGCTACCTCGTGGCGCGAAACCGGCGACCATACAGAGGTCGTAGACATCGTAGAGGAGGAGGAGTAGGCATGTCACACGATGTACGACGGGAGATGATCCGCCAACTTGCCGAGAAACAACGGGTGACCGTGGAGCAGGCCCTTGCCACGCTCCGCACCTATCACCTACGCATCGACGATGAGTCCGACACCACTGCGTGGACTCGACGACTGCTACATGCGTGGCTCGCGGCGTACGGTCGCGTGCCGCTATACGATACTGGGGACTGAGTTGTGGTGGCTCAGCGCGGGGTGGGTGGGTGGTAGACTCCCTGCCCACCCCCTCCCCATATAAACCGGAGTACGACGCGACCATGCATGCCGACTTAATTGACGATATCCTGAGACTGGCCGCGCAATCCTGCCAGCCGCAAGTGATCGCGTCCTGTCTGGAGATCCCTGTCGAGGATGTCCTGCACGCGATCCGCCACCACCACGGCACTACAGAGGGCGAGGATACTCTCCTACGCTCGCTGACCGCTGGCTCAGCGCTCAGTCACGCGCTGGAGAGCACACTCGACCAGATTATCGCGCGCCGGTGCGCCGAGGTGCGATCAGCCTGGTCACCGGAGGAACGAGAGAGACGACGAGCGTTTCGCAGTGCCACACCCGTGGTGCTGCCCCACTACACCCTAACGGAAGGAGCCATACAACATGCTGATCCTGTCTAGACGTGCCGGTGAGGAGGTGACCATCTCCGACAGGCAAACGTACCATGAGCACACATACATCGGGCCGACCGTCAGGTTGCGCGTCCTCAGCGTGACTGGCAATCGGGTGAGGCTGGGGTTCGACGCACCAGATTCCACCGTCGTGCTACGCGCGGAACTGGAGCAACGACGCGGCAGCAGTGACGAGTGACATCACCGGGCAGCGCCACGGCGATCTGCCCATTGATTTCACTGAAAGGGAGAAACCATGAACACCAGAGCAACGGCACGAGAGTGGCTGACGATCACCCTGCGTGACGACGACATCACCCACGAGTCCATCCTGCGCGCCATCGTGGCGTACCTCAACGCCACGGGAGACGGGACTAGACTCTACCACCACCACAGCGGTGGGCTGGACTACCACTCCGTACTGCCGAGCTCATGGGTGTGCTCGCGATGTCAGACCGTCAATCGCGTGTCCCCACCCGTTACGCCGGCAACGTGCATCTGCGAGATGTGCGGCCACAAAACCTCACGAGTCCACCTAGAGTCCACCTAGAGACACCATGATCATGATCCCACCATTACATACCACCACCGTCGAGCGCGCCGAGACGCTCGACTTCGAGGCCACACTGCGCGAAATCCGGTCGGAACCCGACCGTTGCTGCCAGGGAGACGACCCGTACCCATACTTCTGCGGCGTCCTGAAAGCCGCCCATGGGGAAATCACCAGGGCGGCCCGCTCTCTGCTCGACGACCTAAACCGCGAGAAGCAGCGCGCCGACGCGATGGAATACGCTCTGGAGGCCGCTCTGGAGGACGATGCGTGTCAGATGATCTACACCGCTGCGGACGCAATCCAGCAAGCCGCCGCTCGCGGTCTGTCGGATCGCGAACTCCGCGAATATGTCAACACGTTACAGCATCCGACCTGCGATAAGTTTCGCTGGTCGAAATCTCTAGCCAAGTGAAGGAACGTTATGACTGCAGCACACATGATCACAGTTGACGCCAGGGCGGTTGAGCGAGTGTTGTCGCTTGTCGAGAACGAGGATCACGTCGACCCCGATGTGCTCGACGACTCGGAAGAGTTGCGGGAGGCCGTCGACCACCTGTCCGGCGAGCTTCATGCGTACGCTGAAGCCAACCCCAGTTTCGATGAGGAGTAACCAGGAGCAGCAGAAATGAAAACACATCCCACAGAAATGCCGGGCCGTCTGCTGATCAGCACGACGACCCGCCAGCGGGGCGAACGTCAGCACCTTTGCCAACTTGAGGACGGTGCGTATGCGTTGGTTGAGTCTTGGATGTCAGCAGACGGCTTTGGAGCGTCTGTGCGACGATACAGCGTATATAACCTGATTGGCTCGCACCCCAGCGTTGATCAGGCGATTGCTCGGTTCCAACTCTGGAATCGATCCGGCCACTAACCAAGGGAGAGTGACATGAGTGATACCATCCGATGCGAAACCGACTGTGTCGTCTGCGGGAAGATCCTGCAACCGACTGGTGAAGACCGTTGCGAGATGGTCGCCTTCGTCGGCAGAGGGAAGGCAGAAGTATGCCCCAACGAGGACGATCACGGCAACTCTGATGTCTGCCTCGTCGACAACATCAAGTTCCTGCGCATGATCTGCGAGACATGCTTTCTTGAGGATGGAGACCTCTGCCGCTTCTTCAACAAGTTGGGCCTCAGGGTCCGATGAGAAAAAAAGGGAGTACCTAATGCAAACCACTATCGCCCGCACTGCCGAGGAGTTGCTCGCGTTCGACCGAGTGGAGTGCTCTGTCGAGCTGGAGATCACCTACGATGTCCAGCCCGGCGAGGACGGGGACCGCTGGACACCACCCTATCCGCCAGCGGCGGAACTGGTGTCCTACAAGCTCGGGACGCTCGAAGTGTACGATCCTCTCGGAGACGTAATCCCACCTTCCGCGGTCGGGCATACCGCGGAGGAGATCACCTCCAACCTCCAGCCGCTCATCGAGGAATACGTGCATGCGATCCCTGAGGAGGACGTTCTCGAACACGTCGTGGAATCGTTGCAAGCCGCCGAGGACGATTACTGGGACGCGCTGCGAGACGCACGACGCTGCGACTAATCGGCGCAATTCGATTCGCGCACGACAATCAGAGGGGACTGTCGTTGTCTGGGTTGAGGTTGTCCCGCACCGGGAAAGTCACAAACGAACTGCTCAACACGTCGCTCGCGGACGCCTTGAGGTACACCTGGCTCTCCCACTCGCCCTTCACGTCGAGATCGGTACTGGCACACTGGTACTCCACTTTCCCATCAGTGCCATCCGATGAGAACGACAGTGTCTTGCTGACCGTCGTGCCGTCTGGCCGACGTAACCACAGCGTACGCTCGGACGTGTAACTAGAGATGTTTTTCGCCGTCCCGTTCTCTTTGATTGTGTACCGTAGCTTTACCGTGTTGCCGACATGTATGTCTTTCCTCGCCATATCTAGAACTCCAACTCCATGTCATGGGTCGTGTACACGGACGCCACCATGTCGGACGTAGACCTGACGTGACAGTCCATGTCGTGGACGGTGTACGCGTTGGCTACCATGTCATGTACGAGGTCCAACGTCACAGGGGGGTCCGTGTGATCAATCACCAGACGCTTGCTTCGCGACCAAGCACTGTGCCGCGATCTGTCTCGTGGCGCAGTGGCACCCAGACGATGATATAGGCCTGGATGCCTGCGCCCGTCATGCCGCTCGGTGCGGCTCCGCTTGAGGATGAGTGTAGCCACTACGCGATCTCGCGGAACACGATCTCGACCGTCAGGTCACTGCTGTTGGAGATCGCGTCCACCAGACGCAACCCTACGTCATCTGCAGCCGCCACAATTGGACGCTCCTCAGGCAGGGGTACATACTCCCACCCTCCCAGCTTGTTCGCGCCACCGCTGGCGATCGCGTCCGTAATGTGATCGTAGGTCGGCTCCGATGCTGTCACGTTGACTTTGCAGACACCCCCATAGGCCGCACTACCCTCCTCAGTCGGCTTGGGAACTTCTGTGGTCGCGGTGGGAGTTCCCAATGACGATATCCGGTTCAACTCGGCGTAGATCTGCTCGCTCGTGTCCTCGTTCTCGCACGTTATCGACGCCCGCAGGATCTCGATCGGTCGAGTCGCATGCGTCTCTATGTACGCCAGGGTCTTCGCGGTCGTCACCGTAGCGACCGTCGCTGATAGTCGATATACACCTTGCATCACATGATCCTTATGGGGCGGGAGATCACCGTATTTACTACCTGCGCGGCAGGCGTTACAAACGTCTTCGTAGTTCTGTGGACCGTCAGGGGACGCACCATGTACGGTCGAGGTCTGGTGACTATGTTGGTGCTCGTCAGCTGCGTCGTGTTCACAATGGGCGGCCGGCGAGTGTAGACCTGCTTCTGTATGACGTTGACTGGCCTCGCTCGCAGCACCACTGTCGTTGAGCCACCACCACCTGCTGGATCGGCGTGTTGCACCGCGCCTTTGTCTAGATTCCCACTGCTAGACCCTCGCCACAGATTTCCAGCGTCTTTCGGTGCGAAGTAAGCGAATCGATTGGCGAATGTATCAGAGCCCGATTTTTCAAATACCTCGACGCTTAATTCTTCGTCGTCGGATCCTTGATATCGTGGGCTGTTGTTCACATAGTCGTACTTCGTCGTACAATCAGACACTGCATTGTAGGCCGAATAATTCACCTCGCTGGTGCCGCTATTCGTGATGCCAGTTCCGCCAGTGCCACCGAAGCCGGAAACCAGATTGTTGGTCACCTGATGGTGTCGTGTGCCTGAGTAGCCAGTGAAGATTCCTTTGCCCGTTCCGCTGCCACTGCCGTAGATCGTATTGTGGTCAATCCGGCAATGACCGTCGCTCTGGGTGATCCCGTTAGACGCTCCGTCTATTGATATGATATTCCGCCCGATATACCCTACGCCCTTACCTTCGTAAATCGCTGTTGAAAAATCCCGTATCGACCCATTAGTCAAGTAGTTATCGACGATTACTCCACCACCACCGCCACTGGCCGACCCGTCAATACCCTCGTCGCAGTCGTAGATGTGACATCCGGCGACGATATGCTCCGAGTCATTCCAGCCCAGGGTGCTCTTGTTGCCAAGTTCAATCAAGAAGTCGGTTGAGTTCCGGAATTCGCCACCGTCGATGTGGTAGTAGTCTTTGCGTTCAAAGAGGTGGTACGCCTGCCCATTCGCGTCCCATATCCATGCTGTTTCTCCTGGCCACTGGATGAACCATATGCCAGCTCCTCCGGTGCCGTGGCCTAGTGTCGAATGATCCGGTGCAGACGACCATGTCCGACTACCCTGAATGTATATCAGCGTTCCATCACTGCCTTTCGTCAGATTATCAAACGCATATTGCGACCGACCGTAGGGATCACCAGACGTACCGCTCCCACTGTCGGAATCAATGTCTTCGTCCACGTAGTAGGTGTTGATTGCCAATTATGGCCCCGCAGCTTTTACGGTGAGACTTTTGTTCGTTGCCATCAACTGCAGAATAGTTCGTGCTGCAGTTTGCAGGTCTTTTGTTTCTTGTGCCGTCAATGTCTTGGCCCCGATGCCGCCGTAGGTGGTCGGGATGACTTCAGCCGGGTCTAGCGTAGCTAGAATAGGGTCGATGTTGTCTAGAGCAAACTGGTGCCAGTTCTCGGGATCGATCTGCCCCATGGCAGCATTGAACACGCGACACGATCCCCGAAGAAATTTATCATAGGCATCGAGGTCTGCTTTTTGTTCAGCTGTTAACGAGTCGTAGGTTGCCACGTTTCGCTTCCTTATTCTGGTTCGTCGCCACCACGCTGGGGAGCCGACTGCAGAGAGCCGACGATTGCGTGTAATGTTGCGATTTGTTTTTTGCTTTCGTCGCGTTGCTCTCGTATGAGCACCTCGAATTTTTCTTCGCATCGCTCGTGACTCTCCAGGGATTGTCGGAGCAATGCCTGGTAGTCTTGCTTGTGCTGTTCTGCTTGTTTGGCCTGACCTGTGGCGAATGCCTGCTGCTGCTTCGGGTCAGCAACACTCACCCGATACCACAGGAACCACGCCAAAATCCCCAACACACCGAACTGGGCGATGATCGAGTCAATGCCCGCAGCAATAGTGGACTGTCCTACCATGACTACTCCTTGTTATGGACTATCCACTGTAAGCGCGAAAAAACGTCAATCTCCGTGAGATTATCACACATTCTCCTGATTTCATCCAACGGGATGATCGTCCTCGTCCCGGTTGACCACGATCTCGTACAGGATGTCAAATCCCGCGTCACCGGTAATACGGTCCCGTGACCAGAGATGCAGCGCGGCCTGGAACGCAAAGTTCGGGTCGTCTAGGGTGTGTGTCACGTCACGGTATCCGCAATCTGGACACCAGTTGACGAACTCCTTGGGCCACTTTGAGGGCTTTGAGAAGGTGGTGGTGCCGCAGTCACCGTCACCAAACAGAAAGTCCATATCACGAATGCCACCCAACATGGCAATTATATTCCCCAGGCAGCTTGGACAGTTACATGTCTCCCCGTGGCACTCGCACTGCTCCAGAGTCGTCACTCGCAAGCACTCGGCGCACAGCCTCCAGTTATGCACTTTCGTCCCGAGGATGCTGTGATTCTCCATCTGTTAACTCCCTAATTAGGATCCTCGTATGTGGCTCCTCCTTGCCCTCGCCCCTCCACTTGGTAGCAGATATCTTCGCTATCTGTCCGTCGTCATTGTACGCTATCCCATTCAACGCATCCGCTACTGCCTTGAAGCAGTTGTCGATATCCGCATTTGCTGTGTCATGGTAGTACCGCGGCATTGCGCGCGTCTTCCATGTACGTGCCCGCTGACGCGGAAACACAAACACCAGATCAACCTCGACTGGCCCGGTCAACGGTGGAATGCCCGTAAAGTGCCAGAGAAACTCTGCGGCTATTGACTCCTTGTAGGACGTTACTGGATGGGATCGGGGTACATATGCCCGGCGTGTTCTACTGGAAAAACGCGGCCTGGGTTGCGGGACGGGAGAGCCATGCACTACAAACTCGAACACCGTCATAGTGACGCCTCCAGCTGATCCGCTAACCCCCGCAGTCGCCGCACCACATCCGGCGCGGACTCCAGCTTGCTCAGCTTCATTTCCGTCGCGAGCCTGTCCATCTGGCTCAGCGTGGCACGCACCTGAAGTCCCGACAACGCCGCTTCCAGCGGTGTGCGACCATCCGCTAAAGGTGCCCCACGCTCACTGAACCACTGCCTTATACATCTTGCGCTCGCGGACCCCGTTCCGCTGCCGTTGGGCCTCAAGCAGTTTAGGAGATTGTCCACTTCGGGGTCCTCAAGCATTCCTGGGCCGATCGCGGACAACACCTCCTGGCGGGCGGGACCCTTATTCAGCGCGTACCCAAATACAACTAAGCACAGCTCCTTGTACCTCTGGTGCTGCTGTCGCCTGTCCATCGTTGCCATATCTCATCCTTTCAGAATAGTTCCTTCTGTATGCCAGCGGTCTGCACGGGCTGCACGGCCGGCGGGTGGGAATGTAAATACTCCCGATCCGTATCGCACACCCGCATATCCATCAACTCAGGATCCTTCGGCATTTTGGGGAGATCCCGTGGGGGCCAGTAGTAGTTCTCCATGAAGAACAATCCTTCGGCCTGCCGAAACGTCATCCTGTTCTTGCTGTTGAACGCCTTCCAGTAATACGACTCCCACACCGCTTCCGTGTCGGATCGCCGTTCCCTCTTACGCTCCGCATATACGTCCCCAGACACATGCTTAACTTTGCCGCTAAGCTGAATGACCTCTCTGGTGGAGGATGGTAGCTCGTACCCGCACAAACATGAGGATGACCCCGGTGCCATCACCCGTCCGCACGATGGGCACCGAACAGGCTCTTTCTCTTGCTTCTCTCGAAACCGGTCCTCCCTCTGGTTGCGTATCTGCGCGGCCGTCTTGTGAAAGTATTCCTCCCATGGTAGGTCTTGATTCGGGGACGGATGACGCCACCAGTTACCACCAAAATCGATCACGGTAACGCGATCCAGGCTCGGGTGATTGCGCAACACACGACCGACACTCTGCACGTAACTCGCTAGCGAACCAAACGGTGTGGCTAGCAGCACGCATCCCATCTCTGGGACATCGACCCCTTCACGCAATACAAACCGATTGCACAAGACCTTGATACCGCCAGCCGCAAACTCGTCTAGTATCTCGCGTCTCGTCTCATCGCTGGTCTTGATCCTATTGCCGTCAATGTAAATGTCCGTGCCATCGACGTGCGCCGCGCGAACCCCTGCCGCCTCGAACTGCTGGGCAAACCACACCGACTCCTTCACCCCTGGGGCGAACAATACTGTGGGCGTCTGCTGTGGATTGAGCTTGAAATACCACTTTATCACTTCGGCCGACAGAATCGTTTTTACGCCTGGGGAGTACAACTGTGCAAGCTCCTGGCGAGAGAACTCACCATTCTCTTGACGTGTCTTCAGGACCTTCGTGTTGATCTCGGGACCGGCAAATACATCTGCGGGCAACAATGCACCACACTCCCGAAGTCCCCGCTTCGTACCCGCGACGATCAGCTTGTCGTACATGTGAGATATGTCGAGTGGGGTCGCCGTCCAACCGATCTTCGGGCACTTGTGATCGCGGAAGAGACGCTGCGCTGTCTCCTGTTTGTGCACATGACACTCGTCGAACTGCACGATGTCCGCAGGGTGAAGATCGTACCGCCCCGACCGATACACCCAGGAACCCTCCGTCTGCACGCTGGAGATCTGCACATTTTCTAGCAGTCGGCGGTGCTCCCGAAACGACGACGCCCGCACCCCAAAGCATATGCCGTGCTCCTCGAACACCCGTATGAACTGGTCGACCAATGCCCGCCTGTGCTGGTAGACGACCGAGTTCTGTGCCAGGTATCGCATGATCATAGCGATCATCATGGTTGATTTACCGGCACCGGTCGGACTCGTCACGCAAATGCGGTCATGTCCGTCCTCTATCGCCTGCAGAATATCCAGCACCCCTTGCCGCTGATGCGGCCAGGGATCCCGAACAAAGCAATCGGTGATGGTCTTGTCGTCCATTCCCGGTCTCCGTGCCGACTAACGCTCACCTCTCCATCTCCGGTACTTGCCGTGGAACGCCGACAACGACTCCAGGCACGACCGCTGATAATCCTTTTGTCCCGTCAACTTCCCCCGGTCCTGCACAAGTCGAATTAGCTTACTATACGTCGCCTTGACTTCGTTGTCGGTCTTGTTCACCTTCCCCTCAATGTCCCTGGCGGGAGGCTGTATGTCAGCGGCGGTCGTGTATTTCTGGGCACCGTCCTCTAGCGCGCTCTCGTCCTCCTCCTGGGAGGCGTGCAACACCGCCCGCTTACTTGATAGCGACCCGGGAACACCCGTTGCCACCTTGTCCGCTATCCTGCGGTCCTTGTTTATGGTGGACACGGACACCTTCTCCTGCTTTGCCACGGATGCCACCGCGTGCGTGACCGGTTCCCCCGACTCTACCTTGGCGTTCACCAAGGCGTTACGGAGCACCGCACGGTCGACCTGAGACAGATTGCGGCGACCAAGCTGGTTGCTCACAATCCACGTCAAGGCCTCGCGGCGAGAGGAAAACTCTGCGTGCCGAACCTTGTACGGGAGACCATGCTCGCTCGCGATCGCGTACCGATGCATGCCATCGACTACTATGTCCCCCCACACCACGATGTCGTCATACACTTCCCCCGCGGCAATAATGTTCCGCTCCAGCTGCTCCCGCTCCACACCCTCTAATCCTCGGAGGATCTCGCGGAACTCGTCGTCAATCTTAAGATCCATTATCTTCCCCCCGGACTTTGCGGCGTGTCTCTACGTTCTCTTCGATGCGCGTGCAAAAGGTCTCCAGAGGACCCACGAGGGCATCTGCCGATTCTCCCAGGTCGGTCCCGACAAAGAACTTCTGCGCCGCCTGCACAAACCGCAGCAACTTGGTCGTATTGGTCAGATCGGCCTCTTGCATGATCGGCCTGTTGGTCGCTGTCCACTGCATTAAATAGATCCTCTGAGGTTAGTACTAATATGGTGCGGAGCTATTGTCGAGTTGCGCTTGGCGCTCCGCGATTACCCGATTCACCGCCTTGATCTGATCGTCGCGAAGATTGCCCTTCCGCTGCTCCTCGGCTAGATACCGGCGAGGCTCCGTCAAGTCGTCCATCCGTGACACCTTGTCGCACATATCTCTGAGCTTCTTCTCGGACCACTCTTTTTGTGGGGGGGCGACCGCTTCCATCTTTGCCACACCCGGCTGGCTGGCATGCTTATCAGGATCGTCACCCGTCTCGATCAAGAATGCCTGACGTATCGCGTATTTGTAGGCACACGTCATCGCCTTCGGCAAAGACTTGTCCCCTACGTCGCCACCCTCACCGAACACCGTTATATCCTCACTCTCCCCTGACGGCGCATGGATCAGACGGTAGGTCGCTCGAACTCGCGCAAGGAACATCGTCCCACCTCGCCGCGTCTCGTACTGCACGCTCTCCAAGAGTTCGCATCCAACAGGATGAACCGTCAAGTCATGATCGATTAGCGCTGGCCGCAGTGCTGCAATCAGCTCCGACTCTGAGGCATACGTGTAGTTGAGATTCTGAGACTTTGTCTTGAGGCAATAGCCGACCTCCGACATCACTTGCAATTTCGCGCTTGCGAGCCCTGGCGCGGTATCCTTCTTTATGCCCGCGTCCTTGTCCTTGTCCTTACTCATCTTATCTCCCTTGTTAACACGTCCTCAAAAATACACTCCCATCGACTCCGCTACGTCGCGGATCGCCTGCATCTCCGTCCGTATGTACTCCCGTGCCCGATCCCTGTCCTTCTGCCACCACTGCCAGACCAATTCTCCCGATGGGTGCGACTTCCCCACATGCCCCATCGCCTTTGCCACCTGATCCAACGTCCCCTTCGCAAATCGGTTCTTGCCAGCCCACACTTGCCGCAAGTCCATAAATAAATTCTCTGCCCAGTAGCCGCCTCGGTCCAAGATCGTCTTATAGGAGAACTCATTATGGCCCTCGTCTGTGGTTGTGGTGATCTCATGTGTCAAGTCCAGGATGCGAGTCCGTGCCAGCAAAAACGGCAGGTCAAACTCGTACCCGTTCCATGTGATGAATCGCTGGGTCTGGGCTACCGCGCCCGGCACCATCTCCCTCCACCACCACGTCAGCAGCGATGCCTCGTCCTCCATCGTCACTATCTTGCACTGGCCCGGTTCGCTGCTGAGAGTGATGCACAGCACGCGACTGTACAGTGGGTCCAGGCACGAGCTATGCTGGATCTTCCGGTAGTGCTGCTGCTCTCTCTCGGCAACCTGGTCTGCCAGACCGGCGATTTTTTTTTCCTTGGTCTCTGCCTTCCAGCTTTTGTGGGCGGTGATCGAGGCTGTTTCCTCCCGTATCCACGCCTCGCCGTCCCACGGGGATATCCGCTGTATTACCTCCACGGGCTCCGGGGTGGTCTCGATGTCCATAAAGATCGCGTGATCTCGCGGTATCAACTTCATGTCCGGTCCTCGTGTGAGCAGGGCGCGGCGTCCGTGCCGCCTACAGGCATCCTGCCCGACCCTGACGTGTCTGTGTGGTATGCTAGGTGTCCCCAAGTCCTTCGACAGGAGACAGTCGTGCCAAAAGTCGGAAAAAAACACTTCCCCTACACTGCGGCAGGGAAAAAGGCCGCCAAATCTTACGCGAAAAAAACCGCCAAGAAGGCGACGACCAAGAAGAAGAAAAAACGGTACTAGTCCGGGTCGTCCCCCAGCAACTCCTCGCGAAGTATCGTCGTGTCCTCTGGCGAGGAGAACGACATCACTATCCGTGCGCCCGAGATCTGCACCAGTGTCAGCGTGGTACGCTCCACCCCTGGGACCTCCTCAGACACACCCGACCTCATTTGCTTGACGGTTTTCTTTCCGTCTGCCTCGAAACTTATATCTGCGCCCCAGGTCATGTTCCTCCTGTTACGCTTGATCTTCTCCACGGTGATCCACACTAGCACCCCGGTGCTACCCTGGATCCGTATCCTATCACCGGTCCTGCGTGACAGAGCCAGCATCGTTGCCTTCCTCCCCTGGCCGAGGCTTGCCGTGAATAAGCCGGTAACTCAATTTGTTCAGGAGAAACATCATTTGCTGAAAGTCGTCGTTTTCCTCCAGCATGGGAAGCTGGTCAGCAAGTAAGTAGATGCTTCCGCCCAGAAGCGCCATCTTATCACCGATTTCTTGCTCTTTGCTCATTGTTCGGGCTCCTGGCAGGTCGATGGTGTGCTCCAGAGCAACTGGTCGCTGAAGATCCATTCCTGCTCATCGGCAACCAACTGAATTCCTGCGGGTTCGTCCATCTCGGAGATTTCCATATCGTTTTCGAGTGCGACCGCCTCCTTCCACATGGAAACAGCGGACGCCCATGATCCAGCGATCACGTACAGCGGTCGGTCATTGTCCTGAACATGGAACAGCTTTCCGTGCTGTGCCAACGAAAGTGCCAAGATTCGTGCGGCCGTGGGGTTGTCGCACTTCTCCGTTCTGTCCATCGGGGTCTTAACCTCGTGGGTGAGCACCTCTTCCTGCCCGCTGACAACGTCTTTCACGTCCATCTCCTTTTCTTGTACTATACCATCGTCCGGGGAGGGTGCAATAGTCCAGGGGATGAACGCACTGCCCCCTTACCCACCACCGCAATTAAAGCCTGCATCCCCACCCAAGGGTCCTCAGCTGCGAGCATCCGTCGCTCTATCCGCCGACCCAGGACATCCATCAAGGGTTACCGGACTTTAGGACACCTCTTCGGACGCTGGCCTGAGCTCTGCCGGGGCGGGTGCCTGCCCCTATCCCAACAGGGGGCTATGTCGGTCGCTTGCCTGCGCGGCGAACATCCTGGCATAACCGCAGCAAACAGCATGTAAAAAACGCCCACCTACCTAACCTTGACCGAAAGATGGTAGAGCAGGCGACAATCCCCGAAGGGGTTTGTTCGGGTGCCGGTCAAGGTTCCCATGAGGTTAGTCTCGGACGACACCACTGTCAACAGGGCTTGGTTGCCGAACGGGTTGCCGATTTGTAACACGTTACAAATGCCGCTTGGTTGCCGAACGGGTTGCCGGAAGGTCGTAAGTATCTGGGACGACACAGTATGCGCCCGCCGAACGGGTTGCCGAACAAGTTGCCGAACGGGTTGCCGAACGGGTTGCCGCTTGGTTGCCCGCCGATTTGTAACACGTTACAAATGCCGGCGACGATGCTTATTTGTCACGATCCACCACTCCTGCACCGGCCACACGTTCACCCATTCCCCCTCTCCCACGGGAACCTGCTCCCACCCCTGCATGATGCTCTTCGGGATCCATATGGTTCCCGACTCCGTCCAAAATCCGATAGCCTTCTTGGTGTGCCTTACGACACACCCCTCTATGACCAACAAGGCATGACCAGGTTCCACTTCGTGACTTTCCCACTCATCCTCCTGGTGCTCTTCCGCCAGCCACCGAGTTCTCGCTATCTGAGACTCCACGCGGTCCCCGGCATAAAAGTGCTCCCGTGTGCCCAGATCTACCGGGAATACCCGTATCAGCAAGTCGCGTGTCGCTTCCAGAAATTCGCGGGCCGACGCGGGTCCGTGGTCCGCGCGAATTCGACTAGCGGTATCCAAGAAGGCGTCCAGGGCATCTTGTGCCTGGGCCTGCGGAGCAGTCTCGCTACCCATGTGTTTTCCATCAAATACGCTGTTTACTAGCGTCGTAGACTACCTGTTGCACCGTCAAGTCATCCATCACCTGTAAGGTCACGGGACCGCCCTGCACCACTCCGGTTGCCACAGATTCGGGAAATTTACCAGGGGTGCCATTCACCGTGATGACGACTTCTGAGCCGTACTTCGCGCTAACCTTGCCCCTATGCACACCCGGCACCTCCCACCATTTTCTCGCCATGACCGTGGCGTCTTCTATCGCGTGCAATTCCACTCCCTGCTCGCCCACAACTACCATGACTACGCTGCTGTCCACCTCTCCTACGGCATCATTCATCGAAAAAGAGTGGTTCTCGCCGTCGATCACGACGACCACTCCTGACGACCCCTCAAAGGAGGTTACTTCGCCCACATACGTTCCCAGTGCCAATGTCTCATGTGCCGACCCCGTCGCGGGAGTGCTAAGGTTGGCGTCGTTCGTCTCACCAGTTAAGACCCGCACACACTTCCAACACCCCGGACCAAACCATGTCTCTTCTTCTACGCGCGTGCCATGGCACTTCAGGACGCCCCCTTGCACAATATACACATCCTGATACTCCCTTTCCCCATCCTCACCGATCAGTGTTACGTGGTACGTCATCATTTCCTCCGATATCCGTAAATAGCCACTCTTTTTCGGTGCCCTCCCCTCTTGTCGCTACCCAGTAGGCACGGTTCACGCGAGACCCCACTGATACCTCGACCGGCGGTACGCCCTCGATCAACTCTATTGTTACGATGGCAGCGTCCCCACCAGCGTAGAGATGCACCTCTCGGTCGTTCGTCTCATTCAGGGACACCTGCGGCGAACTGTCGCACGTCATCTCCACGACGGCGACTTCTGGGGTCTCCACCACTACGCGCACCTTCTCCACGTAACATCCCTCTTTGGTCACCGTTACGCTGTCGGGACCGCGTTGCACCACCACCTGCTGACGACCCTGAGTAACAACAATGTCTTTGATCATCGCTCTCTCACTGCACAAATAAGGCACGGCGTCAGAACCCGGTAACCACACCCTGGACACCGCGTATACTCGCGAGACGTTGCGTACGCACTCATCTTCACGAGCATCTGGTTCACCTTCTCCACCGGCAACGATACGTCCTCCGCTATCGCGTCTGCGGACCACCCCGAATCCCGAAGGTACTTAATCCGCTCCTTCTTTATTGCCCATGACGGCATAGTCCAACCGTTCTCCGATACTGCAACGCATGGGCTGGCAGGCCGCCAAGGGAGAAAGTAACCTGCCAGCCACATGCAGAGCATTTACAAAAGAGGCCCAGGAGGTGGGGTCGGGGCCAGACCACACGGCCCTCCTGGGCTCCGATGGGAATCATCGGCAGCGACGGAACAGCCGCCGGCACCCAGCGCGACCGCGGGCTCGTCGGCGTCGTACGCTGCGTGACTTGCTACCTGATCCTTCCCTCGTCTTCTCCCGCTTCACTACGCGCTGCCGTCGCAGGCTTGGGTAGTCTGCCTCTTTCGGTGCCACCGGCAACTGGGACAGCAGTACGCTCAGAACGACATGTAACATCACACCCTCCTAGCCTTATCGGAATGACTTGCACCCAGTATACCCCGATATGCCGCCGAGGGGTCCCTGGTGCCACGGAAACCTTATAAGCCTCGCCGCCTTGCCACCGGCACTATTTTCCGATTCACGACCTCTGGGTCGTATTGCGTCCATGTCTGCACCACAGACCGTGCCGTGACCAACCACACGCCGCTGTCCGACACCCACAACACTCGCCAACGTCCAGCGTGGCGGTATGGTTGCGGCCATTTCGCCACGATCTTCCACGCCACCACTACGTCCTGCCACGGCTGCCACTCGCCACGCCACGCCTCAGGCTTATGCCGTAGATAACGACGCTCCCAGAAAATAATCTGCCGAAAGACCAGCACCCCGTTGGCGTCGTGTTTGTGGTTCAGTTCGATGAGGTCCACGCTCGCGCGGTGCAGTGGCCTCACGGCATCTACGATCGCTAACAGCGCGATAATAACCACCTAGAACTCGTCTATCGGGACGACCTGCACGCGGCCGATCGTCTCACCCTGATACTCGACGTTAAGTGTCCCCAGGATCGCCAGCTCTCCCGTGGGTGGCGTTGTTGGCGGTTCGTCTCCACCAGTGTCCTCGTCCAGTGGCACCGCTGCGCCACCAAAGTAATCAATCAGCTCGTCCCAGGATCGATCCCTCGGGAGGACATGCGGCTTCTCACCCGTCGAAAACCCGTAAAAGTTATCCGGCTCCGTGTACGACATGATGCTTTTGTGCCTGGCCTCCTGCCAAAACTCATGCTCGAGATTCATATTGTGGCCGAGTTCGTGCGCCAACAGGATCGCACACGACTGCAGGTCTGGCTGATATCCCGTGTCGATATGGTTATCGACGACATCATCGCACGTCCCATTATTAAACCACGCGATCCCAATGGTTGATCCCCGCAGTGGCTTGTTGCGGATGTGGATATTGCAGTCGCTGCGGCTATTAGCGGATAACAACTTGATCCCGGCAAGCCGATACGTCTCAACGCAGAGATCGTAGGACACCTCGACCATCGACTTTCCCGCCCACATCTGGAAAATCTGCTCCCGGCTCCATCGCCACACACCCGCCCTGTCGATCTCTCCCAGTTCCTCATCCGTTACCGGACGAGTGTAGTGTGATCGGAAGGTATCCACGTCGAGGAAGACGTGGACCGTGTGGATTGACGGATGTGAGGCGTCACACCCCGCCGGCCAACTCCCGCTTCCCTGTGCCGCCCCTACCATGCGGCTATGCGCCGTTATCAGTCCCGCTGCGGTGTCCTCATCGCAGCCCAGAGATGCCGCCACCCGGTCAGGATCCGCGTCGGCAATCTCCTCATCCCCGAAGTCTGGGCACAGACACCGCTCCGAGCGCCCCAGGAGTTCTGCGGGCAACTGGATCATGGCGTTCTTGATGTCGTCCAGCGTGACGTTCGTGAAGTGCCCAGTGGCCTTGAGTAACTGCTGTTGGTTCATTCGTTTAACTCTTGGAACGCTTCCTTCAAGTCATCGAGTACTTCCGGGGGCGTGCCCCACACGTTTCGGTCCCACTCTTCGGCATAGCGGTACTCAACGTCGCTGTCGTCGTACACCGAGCAGTTGTGGCCCTTGTGTTCCCACATGAAAGTACAGAGCAAGCCAGCACGGAAGGAGTGGTGCTCCCTGATGTTCTCTCCAACAGCAATTGCTGCGTCACGGTCCTCAACCTTAACGAACATGCCGTAGAACTTGTCCAGGTCCCGCTGGATCTTGCAGTCGTGACAGACCACTCGCGTGTTTAGTCCCATTAGCCTGTCCCCGCAATGATCTTTAGTATCAGCGGCAGCATGACCTCCATAAACCGCAATATCTTCGCGAAGTCGATCCGGTCCCTGGCGCGAGGACCGCGGGTCGTAGAGTCCAGTCCCTGTTTCACTTCCGTCAGGAACTTGGTGACCTCGGCCTTGGTGTCCAGATTCCCCCGCTGTTTCTGGTCCGCTACAAGAGCGGTCATGCTGTCCGCGAAGGACTTCCACTTGGCCCGCGACCCCAAGAACCCGTAGGCTGCCCTGAATCCTGCTGACAGCCCAGACATCGCCTTGCCCGGTGGGATGCTACCGTCTTCTACGCCGGATAAGACGCTGGAGCAGACCCCGGACAGGCCCCGCGCTGTCGTCGGGTCGCCCACCGCGTTCGCCCACTTCGCGATGCTCTTGGCTATCTCGCTCGCGGGAGTGATCGGCGTGGCGGGATCGGGTTGCGTGACCACTGGTGCCTCTCCTAACTTCGTGACCGGCAAAGGGACTACGCTACCCTTGCCGTTCTCCACGGTGATGATCACCGGATACTTGCCATCTTTCCAGTTGGATATGTCGAGCAGCAAGTACCCCGTACTGTTGTCGGATTCCGTTCCGCCCATCGCCATCCCAATACCCACACCCACCACAATCAGAAACGCAATAATTGTGTTCCGCATCGGCCTTCCTTTGTCCATTATTGTTCCTTTACGTCGTAACGGCCGCGTGCTTTAAGACGCCTTACTCTGCCCCCGCTCTTCGCGAGTTGACCGCGTTGTCGCGCGTTACGGTAAAACCGATAGCCCCCAGCAACGCCGCAATCACGACATTCCAGTCAGGCTGTGTGCTCGGGTCGCCATCGAGGTGCGACTGGATCGCACCAAGGGCAACCACCGCGAACCCCAGCCAGCCCACGAGGGTGGAATACGGGCTATTTACAGCACCCGTCCGAAAACTTTGGAAAAATCGCATTCAGTCGTCCTCCATAAATGCAAATGTGGACTGCTTGTCCATTGTGGATGGTATTCCCGCAATGGTTAGCGCCGTCCGATAGCCCCACTCGTCCATAGCCTTCTTGTGCATCGTGGGGTTGCTCACCGACAATTCCTGCAAAGCGTTTGGGTGCCCCTTCCTCTTGGCCGTCTCACATCCGAATACGCATGTTACGCACCCACTGCGACCTTGTCTCGTCTGTGGTCGTTCGATATGAAGATTATACTCCTCCTGATACCGCGCCACATCATCGTCCCGCCAGTGCATGAGTGGACTACTGTGCCACTTGCCGCCACCTCGCGAGCTTTGGTACAGAACCCCCTGCTGAATATAGGCGAGTCTGCGGGTCATCGCCTCCGAGGCTCGTAGTCCCATAAATACCCCGCCAATCCCGAGGGCTTTATGGATTGCTTTCATCGGTTTCTTTTTGAGTTCGTCACAACACTTTCCACTAACCCGTATCCCCGCGTCCGTCAAGCGGTCGAGTGTCTCCTGCGGAATTGTTACGTGCTCCAAATGCCGCGTATTTCCTGTTCTTTGGTACTGCTCCACATGGTCTGCCACGTTTTTGCTCCATAACGGATACCCGACTTCTCTCCAGACTTCTGCGGGTCGCTTGTCAGGGAATGCCGTATGTAACTTCACTCCCAACTCCGACAACTCCTCGCGTCGTCGCCGCGCATTCCTCAAGGGCTCCGGGTACTCCATCCGGGTATTGCTCATTACGTGGGGAATCCGGTATCCGCACAACTCTACTATCAGGTGGCTGAGTATGCTGGAATCCCTACCACCAGAGTACGCCACGCACCACTCGACACCTTTGTCCAGCGACAGCCGTACCACTTTTTTTGCGAACGCTAGTTTTTTTTCATACGGTGCCCTTTGCCCCGTGGTGAGCACTTTCGCCCGCAAGGACATCATCCTTTGTGTCTCTTCCGACTTGGCTGGTGATTGCCAGTCGTCCGGGCGGTCAAACGACACCAAATCGCAGTCAAACGGATCCGCCAAATACATGCTCGCAGCGCGTAGATCCATGTGCCGACCCTATTTGGTGGACATCAACGCCGTGAGAGCCCTGACGTGTTCTAGATAGCTCTTCTTAAGGCGGTTGTTTTGAGTATAAGGCGACCGTCGCTTTCGCACACCGTTACTACTGTACTCCCGATTGTACCATCGCCACAGAGACTTGCGGGCGTCATCGACGCTATAGCCCAGTTCCTTAAACGCCTTGCGGGCGGCTTCTGCACGAGTACGCTGGTACGCGGTTTTAGGGCTCACCACGGCTCGCGATGTTGCGCGATACACCACATTATCCTTCACCTCCTGCAGTCGCTCGATCACCCGCGCCTTATCCTTTGATGACAGCATCGAGAAGTACCCCGGTTCCGTACTGTTGTACTTGGCCGCGTCCAGCCACCGGGTCACTTCCTTGATTCTCTGCGCGTCCGTTAGCGTGTACCACCGAGCCTTGTCACCATAGGTCTGCACCCCCTCACCGCTCAGAGCTAATGCGGCGAGTAGTGTCCCCCCAAAGGGACCTTTGTTCGCATATGCCGACTGTACTTCACCCAATGCCAGCGGCACCACGGTCTCACCAAGCAACCCCAGATGGATGTCGTGGCGACGACTCTTCGGGAGCCATTGCATCTCCTCTCCCACTACATTTGTCATCTTCCCGGTCTTGGGATCCTTGTCGAGAACCGTTGCTATCATCCCCGGTATCGGTGCCAGTTTTTTTCGTCCAAATCTGAACGCCTCCGCTAACGGTTTGTTGGCGTACGCCCCGCCATATGTAAACGGTGTGCCCTCGATGCGCTGGTCGCTGCGGGCCGAATAGCCCTTCATCCCCACCAGCGGTGGAAGAATCCTGGACCCAAGGACAATTTGCTGCTGTAGTCCGCTGAGCATATCGACCCTCGTCTCTCCCCACTTCACCTTCAAAAAGTCTGTCGACCTCGAATCAAGCGACAGCGTCACTTCGTCGTCGTCGTCGTCGGACCATAGATAGAACAAGGATCCCCACATCATTTGCCATGCTGCCACCCCTGTAATGTAACGACCGTACTCCTTTGCCAGTAGCTTCCTGACCCGCTTCTCACGATGGAACGTGGGGGTAAACGGGAACGCCAAAAACTGGACACGGGACACTAACCATCGCGGGGCAAAGAGCATCCACCCCACACTAGCTATTCCCGCACTGGTCTTGGGAGTGAGATCCCCCCGACCGGTAGCGATGTTTACATACTTGGCTAGCACCCGCGCCTCGGAATCCGTCAGCTTGCCATTCACCTCTATCGAGCTTGCTAGGATATCGAACAGGTTCAACCGGATGTGTGCCAAGGTGGTTGTATACATTCTTTCCGAGATGCGGAGCGGTGCGATCTTGCCGATCTTCAACTGCTCTGCCCAGCGTCCCATGAACGCCTCTTCCTTCATCGTGGCGACATCTCCCTCCTTGGGCAAAAACACGCCACCGACACTCGCTTGGTTATATCTGGGGTGGTTCTCCAGGTCTTGCAGGGTTCTGTAGTTGCCCGATTCACTACTAAGCGACTCCAGCATCGGCCTAAAGATCTTCTTCACGATGGTCGGGTGGGTCGTCACCGCAATGCCACCCTGACGCCGCAAATGAGACGCATCAAATGCTGTCTTGATCGATCGCTGCACATACGCGAACTGCTTGACCCAGTCCCAGGCCCGCTCGTACCACGTCATGTTCTGGCGTCGTATTTCCTCCACCTTCTTCCAGTATTTCCGTTGCACGTCCTCCAGTTCACGCTTCGCTTCAAGGGATTTCGCATCTCGGTTGTATGTCTTCTTCTCCTTGGGGGCGAAGTCTTCCCTCGCCAAGCGGTCCAGAAGGTCAGCCTTCTTCCGCTGCACATAGGCACGGTAGCGGGCGTTCTGCCGAGCACCCGGATACTTCTCGTCTTCAAGAGCAAGCAGTTCATTTCGTACCTCATCCCGCTCAGCATACAACGCTTCCAACTCTGCTATCCGCTGCTGCCCCTTGGCAGGACGTAACCCGCCACCCTCGCGCATCTCCTGGATCGCTTCCTTGTAGTTGTCAATCGCGAGTTGCAGAGCACGCTTTGTGCTCTCTATCTTCTGTTCTTCTGTGAGTTCCCTTCGCTGTGCTGGGAAGAATGTCTTATGTGCCTCTTCCAGTACCTTTAGCATTTCCTGTTGGGCTTCAATCCTCGGACTGGTGACCGGTTTTGTCTGGCCCTGGGTCGGACCCGCTCGCACCCCGGCACCAAGCTCGGACTGCAATGTCTCGATGCGATCGGCCAGACGTTTTTCTTTCGATTTAACGGCTCTCTCTTCCGCTTTCCGCTGTCTTTCCGGTGCGTCTCGTTCCTCTACCAAGTCATTGTATATCTGCCGTAGCTCGTTTCTTTGTTCCGTTAGCCATGTAAGCTCTGGGGTGTCCTCGGTCACCTTAGCCTCCGCAGGGCGTTCCTCCTTCCCGGCACGTATATTGTTGATGCGTTCCTCTATCTTGGCGATGTTCGCACGCATCTGCGTCAGACGACGTTCCTGGTCGCGCTGGGGGAACATCTCCCGGTATTTCTTACGCAACGTCTCAATCTCGTTATTCATGCGGTCGAGTGTCTTCTGCTGACTATCCGTCACTTTCAGTTCCAACGGCTTGTCAAATTGTTTCTTCTCGTCGATTGCCGCCGCGTATCTGTCCCGCAGGTTCTCCCGAGCACGGAGTACGGATTCAAAGGCAGACCTCAACTCGTGCGGTCCCGCCTCGCCTTCGATGCCGGCGGCCTTCATCACCTCGTTCAGACGCCTCTTCAACGCCTGTATTTCTCTGTCTTCATCCGCGTCCGCTGGCTTTGGTCGCTGTTTCCCAGTTCGCGGGGGCCGTCGACCCTTTTCATACTCCTCAATCTTCCGCATCAAGAGCATTTGCTGCCTCCAGCCATAGAGGAGGATTTTGTTCTCGTCCTCGGTAGGCAACGAGTGCTTACCAAAGTCACTGAGCATGTCCACCGTCTCGGTATGGGTTATTTCTGGGTTGCCCTCCTTGAGAGCCTCGTGGACCATGGATATCGATTCATCTCTGTCGCGAACTCCATTAGCCACCAAGTCGTGCCAGATCTTTTTGGCATGGGCCGCAAGCGTGCCGGGATCGCTCCAGTCGAAGTCCGCGGGAACACCAACCTCTCCGTCAGCCGCTTTCTTGTCCCACTCCTGCGTGAGCAACGTCTCTATTTCAGCCCAGCGGTTCTCCTTTTTGGCTTGAAAGCGGATCGCGGTCTGGAAGGAGATTTTCAACTGACTTACCCGACGCCGGAATTCTGCGAGCACCTGAGCTTTGGTCGTCGTCGTCCCTGTGGAAGCGATCGCCGCGATCACCTGCTGGATCTCCTTCTGCACGTCCGCTGGTTCGAGTTGGCCCCCCTGGAGTTTATTCAGCAGATTTGTCCACGCCTTCTCGGCGTTATCCTGCGCACGAGTTTTCTTCTGCCGCTTCTTCGGCGTTTTCGCCTCTTCATCCACCTTTTTCAACAGCTCCTGGTGTTTCTGCTCCAGACTCGCATCCCGCTTCTTCTTATCGGCGGCCCGCTGAGCCTGCCGGTTCTTTTCCATAGCCACCGTTACCTTCGCTGACCACTCTTCCGAAATCGGCTTCAACTGATCCTTCGACATCTTTCCCTGTGACGCATACAGCAGTTCCTTCAAAATCTGATCCTCAGAAAACGACCTCTTGAAGACCATTCGGAACGCATTTAGACCGGCAGAGGTTGCAGTACCGCCAATCCGCGCTGCTTCCTCTACCACCTTCAATCGAGCCCCCAACGCCTCTACCTCTCGGCCCAGACGTGTTACCTCGACATCCTTACCCGCCTCCCTCGCCACCTCCACTTCGTCCAATGCCGCATATCTCTTGTTCTGTAGGTCGAGCATGTGGAGCTCTAGCGCGACGACCTCTGCGTGACCTAGCGCCCGGCCCGCCTCCAGCAGGGAGTTCGCGAAGGCGTCCATGTCTGTTGTCTGGATGAGACTCAAGCCGTCCGCGGCATACTGCTCAAATCCTCCCAGCGATACCGAGGTAAGCTCGCCCAGTCCTCGCTCTGCCCGCAGCGGGGTGACGCGGTCCTTGGATATGCCAATCTCGCCCCCGGAAGCAGTGAGTGAGGTTAAGGTGAACGGGCCTCCCTCCTCGGTCGTTACGAGGTCCTCAAGTGCCTTGTTGAATGCTGTCTCGATCTGTTTCTTTAGGCCCGTGTCTCCGATCTTGTCTAGCACATCCGTGTTGAACTTATTCCTGTATTCTTCTTTTGTTGTCCAATTCTTCTCCTGCACCGCCGCGTTGATCCACCCCCTAACATTCTTGTCTATGGCGTCCGTCTGGAATTTCGGGAACCCCTCGGCTAGGGCTCTCTGTTTCAGTCCTGGGGTAATATCGAATCCCGGCACGGGGGTCTCGACACCCACTTCCCTCTGCCCAACGCTGGCCCCGAACTTCTTGATTATCTGCTTGGCAGCTATGGGCAACATCTCATCGTAGAAGGCACGCATTCCCTCGCCGCCAAGTCGCATGTCAAGGTCACCGATAAATCCGCTGCCTTCTTCAGGGTCGATCTCTTCTGTTAGCACCCTCTCGGCTAACCCCTTACCAATCGCCTCAGACAATGGCTTCCCTTCTAGTTGGGTCAAGGGTCCGTCCGTGTAGAACACCTCTTCAATGATTCCATCGCTTTTGCGAACAACTAAATCAGCGGAAAATGAAAAAAACCTGTCTCCCCCGCTGTGCGAGTAAAGGCCAACCGTTCGCTTAGTGCCCGCCTCGTTAGTTTCAGAAAATCGTATTTCCCGCAAGACCATCCCGAGGTCATACCGCTTGGCCTGCATGTCCCCTGTCGTCCACGCGATGGCGTCATGCCCTGTCTCCGCGGCATAGCGAATCATGCGGCGGAGCGCGAGGGTAGGCCAAGACTTCTTGAAGGGAGCGTCGGGAACTCCTCCTTCACCCAGCAGTGCATTCTCGACATACCTCAACTCATCAGAAATGTTGTAGAGTTCAGTCTGCTGAGTAGATGTAAATTTTCCTTCCGTCAATCGTTCCTCAATAACGTCATCGCTATATCCTAGAGCGCGGAGTTGCTTAATTGCCTCAACCTGGTTGGATATCTCCCGTGTTCGCATTGCTTCCAGGAAGTCGCGACGGGTGATCAACTCCTTCTTCCTGCGACGAAGGTAATCAGCTTCCTCTCCCTGTGGTGGCTTTCTATACCCCTTCTCCCGCCCTTTTTGGTGCCAATCGCTCTGGACCTCCTCAAGGAACAGCACCTTCTCGCCAGTGTCAGCATCTTCGCGGGTGTTGAGGCGCACATGGGCGACTAGGTTGAGAGCGTCTTTGCCTGAGAAATGGGGTGCTTTGTACGACGCCTCTATAGTGGGCAGTCGCAGTAGCAGTTCACGGTAGTTGGTTCCACCGGGCTCGGTGTAAGAGCCATAGGTGGTGTCATCGCCTTCTGCACCCTGAGCGTCATGCTCTGCTGCACTACTCTTCACCTCCTCCTCAATCTCGATACTCCACGCCCGAATGTGCTCCTCCAGGTCTGATTTCAGGAGTGACCCTTTGCGGGAATCAAGGTAGGCGTTGATCCCACCCCACTCCATTTCCTCATCCTTGACTCCCTTCTTCCTGAAGAGCGCACGGTACTGTTCCGCCGTCGCTTTCTTCATTGGGAATGAGTGCAGCACCTTAAGGGCATGGGAGTACCAACGCGGCCCCATCTGCTGCGATGGCTGAAAGCGGATGTCGGGAGACTCGGTTGGGGAAACATTGTCTCGCAATTTAATCTGGTTGCGACGGAAGGCAATGTAAGAATCCCCCTCCCCCTCTGCTTCATTCTCATAGACGATCCCGTCATAACCCTTGGACATCAACACTTGCCGCAACGCTTCATCGTTGTCGCGGGCGTTGAATATCCTGTCATACTCCTTCTTCGTGATCCTCACTCCACGCTTTCGGGCCTCTCTGATTACGCTTTGGTATCCCCACGTCCCCAGATCAGGAAGTCGCAAGGGGTTGCTGATCGCTAGGTAGAAAGGGAATGCCGTACCCAGCATTTCCGCCTGCTCTTGAGTGCCAAAGTGTGCCCCCATCTCGTTGAAGTCAAAGACTGAGAACGCCAGGTCCGTTTTACTGGGGGATACAACTGATCCCTTCGACCTGTCTACCAGTTCTCGTGCCCTAGCTGCCTGGGGATGATTCATCCGCTCCAGAACAACAGCAAGGTCACTGGGACCACCCTTAAGGGGTCGCTGAAACACCCCTTCAGCGACAAGTGAGTTGGCTAAGTCCCGCAACTCTTTTTGCGACTCCCTGTCGTACTTTAATTCAGCGGGTGTGTAAGTTGTCTCATTGGTTCCGTGATAGACCACTAACGGATTGCCCCGTTCATCCACGACCTTGCTGTCACCAAACCACTTCCTAAATGCCTCTGTTCCCTGCTGCGATGGTTGAAACTTGACCTGCGGTGCCTGCTTGGACTTCCAGAACGTGATTGCAAACTCAAGAGGATCATGGAGGGCATCAATGAACTGGTGTGCGTTGCGGGCATACGATTCATCTACATTGTCACGGTGCATATTGTCTTTAATTAAGGCTGACATTTCCTTCAGAGGAATCTTGTCAAACTCTGGCGGGCCTTCAACCATTTCCGTCCACAGATCAATCCCCAGACGATCTGCTATCCGCTTCATGCCACGGTGTATCTGCCCACCGGACCCGTCTTTAGCAGCTTCTTGACTGGCACCAACTATCGCCCCTAGTGGCTCTGCCCACTGATCGTAGAGAACCTCTGCGTTCCACATTCCGCCCTTGAAGCCATCCGACAGTTGACCAGTGTCAAACGCCTCCGCAGCACCACCCAGAAACGCCTTTACCTCTTCTTCCGACCCCCACTCTTTGGCAATGCTGATCGACTTCAGCAGGACCGGCATGTAGTCATTGAGAAATTCACGCCTGGACTTTCCCTGTGTCTGAAGTTCCGGGTGGGGATATCTGCTGGGTGGCGAAATCATAAAATCGGGGGCTTCAGTATCCCGTCGTTCATCATCCGATAGTTCGCTCCAGTGCCTTCGACCAGCCGAGGCGCGACCGACGACATCTGTTCCCTGCTGCGATGGTTGAAACTTGACCTGCGGTGCCTGGGCTTTCGGTGGTGTGCCTATGCTTTTTAGTATCTCTGCGAAGTCATCCGTGGTTACTGGATCCTTGACCGTCTCCCTGGCTGGTTGTGATTCGACGGGTGCCGCCTCCTCGGTTGGGCTCTCCGAAACTGTCGCGGTTTCACCCTCCCTCGCCGGGGGTGGTACTGCCTGTTCCTCTCGACGTTCTGGTGCCTCCCTCTTCTTCACTGGCTGAAATTCTAGGCCCGTCGGCGCTGTTTCTACGGTGCGACGGACATCTTGGACGGGCGTCTGTTCCCCACTGAACTCTTGGATCTTCATCCAGATTTGGTCGACATTCTTGTCCACCTCTCCACGCTTCCATCCCGTGATAGCGACAAGCATGTTTTTGATCTTCCTCAAGATCTTCTGACGCCACGAGGACCCATCCTCCAACACACTGTCTATCCACTGTGGATAGGCGTCTGCCACCTTCTCTTCCTGCTGATAGTCGTTGGTTTCATTCGGGGCGTACCGTTGGGCGAGTAGCTGGAAGTCTGCCGCGTCAATGATTCCTAGCTTACGTGCCATATGCACGACTTCATGGGGAATCGTGCTCTTGTTGGCAAACCCCTTGTGAATCGACACCAGTCCACGTAATGACTCTATCTTCTCGCCGTTATTCGCGACCGCTTGCCAGTACCCCAGCGCCGGCAGGGGATGCTCGGCCCGATGTTTCTCCGAGTACTTCTGCCCCGTCGCCATCTCATAGGCGTCCCACAAGTACGCTGGCGCGTTCCTGAACTCACTTGCTACGAAGTCCACCCACTGGTCACGACCTGTGGTGACCCTCCAGCCATTAGGAATCGGGGTTCGCGTCACGTTGGGCAGTGCTCTGCTAATCTCATCTCCCACCCTCGCCAGGTATTGCCGGTCTCCCTCTGAGAGCTCCGCGTGCGGATTACTCACTGGGGGTACTTGCTGCTCAGCGGGAAGCACCACAGGCGTTTCGGTTGGATACTGACGGGCTTCGTCAGTGATCGGCGCCTCAGCGGGAGTCTCTGCCTGCTCGACGACCGCTGGAGACTCAAGAGGCCTAACCGCGGACTCCTGTCTTTCTTGCTCACCTTCTGGGGGGCTCCCTGGTCTCCGCTTATGACGAAGCGTCCAGTTGATCCAGGCTGCTGCAGGCTGTTGCGACAACTGATGCTCGACCTGCGCATCTTCCGGGTATTCGAGCCCGGCTGTTGCAGGCTGTTGCAACAACTGATGCTCGACCTGCGCATCTTCCGGGCCCTGGTATTCGATCCCCCCATCTTTACCTTCCACAGAGTCCATACGGTCCACTGTCTCGTCTGGACTCACATCCACCGCGTCGTCCGGCACATCCTCCAAGGAGGGATCGACTCCCGTGCCCGAGATCTCACTGACGCTTGGTGGTTCACTGACAGTGTCAGTAACACTTGGTGACACAGGGGCCTGACCCGTCCGCTGCGCCTCCCAAAGATCCCACGCCGCTTGCATTTCGGGTGTGCGGCCTTTCTCGCTGCTGTCCACAAACTGGTCCGCGACCATCCGCCCGCCAGAGAAAACACCGAAGGATGCTGCAAGTCGGAAGAATTCCTTGAACCCCTGCGCCCGCTCCTCGCTGGTCGCTGGATTGAGTAGCTTGCCGAACGTACCGTATGTCTCGTCCGCGCCCACCACACCCTTGGCGGCCTGCTGGAGCAACTCCTCCCCAATTTCCGCGAGCATTCCATCCTGACCACCCTTCTTGAAGATCTTGCTGATCTGGCTGGGGCTCCTGCCACTACCGATCAGGAACCGGATCATCGCCGCTATCATCCCCTTCCGCGCGTAGCTTCTCTGCGCCAGCTTGGACAATCCTAGAACCTTAGAGAGCGGGCCGCCTAACTGTTCCCCCATCGTCTCGATGGTGTGTCCCACCGCGCTTTGATACAGATGCTTCATGTTGGGAGTCATCTTGGCGTTCATGATGCTTTGCATCATCTGCACATCGTTCTTGGAGTAGCGGGCACCCTGATGTGCCTTCGCCAGAGCTCCCGCAGGAACCTTGACCGGTGCAAGAACCGACGCACGCCCTAAGCCTTCGGCAGTCCACAACAAGGCTTTCCCAGCTGCATTGGTCGCTAGCCACTTCTGGGAACCCTTGCCCCCCACCTGATAAGCGAGTTTAAGAAATCCTAACTTGGCAGCTCGCCCCACGCCTCCGGTCATGGCAAACTCGCCGCCGTACGTGGCAATGTCAGCAACTCCCCGAGCAATCCCCTCCGGGTCGTACCAGGGACGCTTCTCCCGCTCTGCCGCTCGTTTCTGGTCCGCTAACTCGCGAGCGACCACATTGAAGTCCCGGTCGGTCGCGTCTCCCCGCTGGATGCGCTGCTCTGCCGCGTGCAACAACATTTTGTCTATCGGTTCTGCTACCAGAGAAGCACCGGGTATGTGCTTCACTGCCCACTTGCCCCAGCCCCCTGTATCTGCTTCAACCTTGGACCCGATCGTGCCCGCCCGAACTTGCTCCGCATGGCCTTCCCACTTACCCCTGGATTTCAGCCCTGCGTACGAGATCTCATCCATCTCGTAGAGATGTGACTTCGGATCCGACATCAGGGCATCGGCCGTATCCATTTCCATGGTTCCAGGCACCATCGGCGGTGCGTGGTGACGCTCCAGCTTCTTTCTGGACTCCGCGCTTTTCCGCCGTCGCTGGCCCAGTGGGTCCATGTAATACGAACCCACGGGAAGCGCGTCCCAGTCCTCCTGCTCGTGACCTAGACGGATCATCTCGGGCGCTGGACCGAACAGGTCCTCCGCGGTGATCTCGCTAATGGTGCCACCCGTGAGGGAATCAACAACGCTGTGGCTAGTGTGAAGGGCGGTCTGAGGTACGTCGAGATGATTCTCGGGAGAATCAATGTAACCTTGGTTTTCTGGCATAGCAGTATCCGCCCCAAGGTGGCGGGTTCGTCCGCGACCCGACGCGGTCTCCTGGGATTAACAGTTCACGCACAGCCTCTACCAACTCGGGCTTCTTGTGCCGCGCGCTATCTCCACCCCGGTATGCCACTGCGTGGTTTGTATCCGGGGGGGCGGAACACCACGGTTCGGCCCAGTTTCTTATCGTAATACCATACTGGCAACCCTGTCTTCATCGCTTCCTCAACCGCGATGTTGTAATCCTTCTGGTGGGCTATGGCATATTTTTGGGCATTTTTCAAAAACGTCGTCCGTCTCGCTTTGTCGACCTTTTTCTCTTTCCCCTGCTCGTCCCGCATATACAAGTTCATCTTGTTCGCCATCGGGCGGGTTGCACCTTTGGATAAATCAAGATCAATGAGGTCCTGCTCCCGCCCCCTGACCCACGCATCCATGGCGAGTCCGCGCGATTTACCTTCAGTCGGGAATTGGCTGATATCCGTCCTGTCTATTCCGGGGATCGCCGCCTTCAACTCCCGTCCTCCTGGAGTGTCGAACAAACTGACAGGACCTGCCGGAACTCGCGTCCGTTGCTGTTGCTGTTGCTGGGTCCCGGACCCCGAAATCTTGTTGTAGAAGTCCCGCAATCTACGCATCTCGGTGGATACTTCGTCTGCCGTTGGTTCCACCACCGCATTGGGATCGGCGCCACCGCTGGCGTTCGCCCGCTCTTTGCGCTGGCGCACATTTTCCATAGCTTCCTTCAGAAGATCCGCCTCGCGTTTTTGTCGGTCTCTCTCTTTTCTCTCCTCGTCTTTCACCCTCGTTGCCACTCGCGTGTTTCGGGTCTTCTGCTGCTCCACCCATGCTGGGTCCAGAACCGGTGTACCGTCATGCTTGTAGAAATACCGGGGGCGTTTGTCTTGCTCCTCTTGTAGTCGTCGGTACTCTTTCTCCACTTCGGCCGGGTCGACTGACATGCCCAGTTCAGGGGTCGCCATCATTCCCGGTCCACCACCTATCCTCTGCGCCACTGTTTGTGCGGCCTGTGCTTTCAGCTGCGCTGGCGTGCGCAGCATTCCTGGTTCCACTGGCACCAACCGTCCCGTCCGGTCACGTATCGCCTGCTGACCAGCACGGGGATGGGGACCCAGTTTCCATTCCCCTGTATTTTTGTTGATTAAATGGCCCTGCTCCGTCTGTACCACCGTCGCCATCTTCCTCTTCTCTTCCGGTTCCCCCCAGGCTGCAAAGGTTACTTCCGGCTGCTTGAGGAATGCTGGATTCAACAGCCCTCGCAACTTCTGCCGACTCTGCATCTTGGCAATGTGTTTCTGCCGGGGATTTGCGTAGGAGTCCTCGTCGATCTTCTGATCGTTCCTGTACCACCTCTCAAACGCAGCCATGCCCTTTTCGTTAAAGTGCTCTTGGGGCTTCTGAATGTACGCTTCAGCCCTTAAGATCTCGTCCGCTTTCTGCGCCTCAACTTGCTCCAGCGCGTATTCATGACGCTGCTCATTGAGACCCATCACGTTCTGATTCTGCGACTGCTGCATCGCCTGCTGATTCAGAAATGATCGCTGCTGCAATGCAAGACGTTGTGCATCCTGCATACGCGACAACCGAAAACGGTCCTGCCTTTGCTGCTGGTTTTGCAGCACGTTCGCTAGCAGGTTCTGCTGAAACCGCCTGTCGGCTGCTAGTTGCTGCTGCCGACGCGCCGTTAACTGCTGCTGCAATTGGCGTTGACGCTGCAACGCCTCCATCTCGCCGGTCGCTTGTGCAAACTGGTGGAGACGCTTTACCGGTAGATCAGGTCCTACTGTAATTGGCATCTACGGTCTCACCCCCTGTAGCAGTTGTGCGTAACTGGGATAACCTACCGTCTTGTTGTACTTTGCAATCATCTGATCCAGTGACACGCCATACAAATCCGCTAGTGCCTTCATCGCGCCTGATACCTCCTGTGGATTGCTGGCACTCTGCACAGCGTCAAATTCGCTGCTATCAAAGTTCTCGATGTCTGGTGCCTCTGTACCTGACAACCCCGGATAGGGTGCCCCATTAGTGGCGGCGGCCCATGCGGCTTGGTCTAAGGTGGTCGTTCCATCAGGACCAATTCCAGGCGCAGCAGGTCCGGTTGGCCCTGGAGGTGTGCCGTCTAAAGGTGGAGTAACAGTTTGTCCCCCGCTAAAGCTACCCGGCACTATGCTGAAATTATCCTGGAATTCCGTGCCCCAGTTCGGATTCCACCAGGGATTACCTTGTCCCTGTCCTTGTCCCTGTCCTTGTCCCTGCCCTTGTCCTTGTGGTCCCCAGTACGGACTTCCACCCTGCATGGCCCCCTGCAACGCCTGCCACGGCAGGGCCATGTTGTTTTGGTATCCCGACCCGGTATTAAATCCACCCTGGAATCCACTGTACGGTGTCGACGCACCATGCCGTGCTGCGAGTGCTAGGGTCTGGCTAAGGTTGGGACTAGGCTCAAACTTTCGCTCCATGAACTGCAGTGTGTCCCCCGCGAGATTCGCGTCCGCGTCCGACCTTCGCTGCTGTGCCGCTAGTTGGTCCGCAGATAACTGCATGTCCAACAGGGCTCGAGCTTTCTCTTGGTCCGCTCGCAAGTCGAATAACCCGCGATCCTCCTCGCGACCAATGCCTCGGAGAAGCGAATCCAAGACCGTTGTATTGCCAAGCCCACGCCGCTTCGCGGATTGCTCCGCACCGCCTATTCGCTGCGCCGTACGCTCTGCAAGATTACGCCGGGCGACATCATAGGAGGCATCCAAGCTGCCCAAGTTGCGATCCATACGGTCTTGATATGCCTGGGACAAAGCATCCTGCTGACCGAGTACCCGCTCGCGACGTTCCTTATACCCACCCACCGCAGCATCGGGATCATCCTCGCCGCCGCGGATCGCTTCGTACCTCGCTTGGTTCTTGTCTCGCTGCTCCTTATGTGCCTTCTCGATCGCGTCATACAGCGACTCCTGAGGGGTGGACGCACCGCTGCCGGAACCCGCACCACTTCCACCAGTCGCGCCTATCTCGTCTAACCATCCCTGCCATCCCGCCGAACCACTGGAGCTACCCGTGGTTATGTTGTCAGGCGTCGTCATGTCAAAGCGATCCGATACAAACGGATTTGTGATCGTGCCCTGTCCGAATTGCGTGTTCGCTCGGGTGCCCTGTCCGACTTGCATTCTGCCTGGATCTCGACCTCGGAGAGCTAGTTCCCTGCGGGCCGTTGACGTAGGATCCGCCAACCTCTCCAGGGCTCCCGACTCCACGGCACGACTTCGCCTCGCTGCCTCTTCCTGGGGCGTCCCTGGTTGCCCATCCCATCGACCCGAGGCGGTAAGTTGAGCGATGGGGGGCGTCCCCCCCCTGCGATCCGGGTCCGAGTGCTCTTCCCAGCTGCCGCTCATCTGGCTCTGCGTCGGTACATTGCCGCTACCGTTTCCGCCTACGTCGCTGCCGCCATTTTGGATCGGTTTTGGGCCGACTCCGGTTGGCCTTCGAGCTGCAAACTCTCGTGGCATATTGCGTGCGTTAAACACATCAGCACGATCCTGCCACCCCCCAGCAAAGGGTCTTCGCGCGTTGCGATATCTCAACTGTCGCTCCCGCAAGCGTGAATCGCTGGTTCTCTGCGTGGGGATTCCCTCTTCCTCTAATCTGCGGCGACCCTCTTCTATTCCAATACGTCCCGACTGCAACCCCGATCGGAGATTTTTCAATTCGTTTTGACGACGTGTGTCTCCCGCTCTGCGAGCCGCATCCTCTAATGCATTGAGGCGCGGCACAGCGTCACGACCGAAGGCCTGATTCTGATCGGCTGTCCGTTGTCGCAGGTATCGATACTCGCCGGGGTCTTCCACCGACTGCTGTTCGCTCTGGTAGGGTGCCTCGGGATTGCGACCAAAGGTGCGACCCGTCCGAACGTCGAACCACTTCCCCGTCACCGACTTCTTAAAGCGACCTGATTTACTCGTCTCGGGAGTGAAGTTGTCGGGAGCCCGGCCCTCCGTCCAGATGCGTTCCTCTTGCTGTGGTCGTTGCGGGCCTCTGCCTGGCCTTTGGGGAGGACCACTGGGGCCTCGCCTTCCCGGCGGTTGACCCATGGGCATTCCTCCACCCATTCCACCCATCGGTCGTGTGCCCATACCGCCGCCCATAGTGGGTATTGGGCTGGCGATGGGCGGAATATCGGGGTACCTGATCCTACCGCCGCCCATACCACCCATACCGCCACCTGGGGCTCCCATCTGCCCCATCGGGCCGCCCGGTCTGGGCTGCGCCGTTGGTCCTGCGTTCGGACTACCAAATGATCCTGGCGCTTCAAAGCGACGGGGCGTAGCCTGGGGCGTACCCCGACCTGCTGCGGCTACCGCTCGCATACCACTCGGGCCAGGGACCACCGGTTGCCCGACGTTTGTTGTGCCGGCACCGATTCCGACACCACCTGGAAGCACAGGCATCTGGGGATTTTGCCCCATTCCTGGCATTCCTTGATCCATGCCACCCATGGGCATACCACTGAAGTTACCTCCCGGCATTCCAGGTCCAGCACCTGCCATTCCTGCACCCGGCATTCCAGATGCGGGCATTCCCATTCCAGGAGCACCGGGGGCGTTACCAGATCCGTAGTTCGCTAGCTCCCACAACATCCAGGTCGTGGGGTCTTCTTCTGGCGGGGGAGGCGGCGCTGCTGGTTCCTGCAGCCCCCGCTTCTCCATCACTTCTTGCCCATACGCTGCGCGGCGTTCAGGCGGAATATTCAGCCAGTTGTTGAGAATGGACACCTGGACATTAGTAGGGAGTCCCGACGTAGATCTTCCGAGCGGGCTATTTTCCCATGACGCCCTATCCTGGTCTGACATATTCGCGATTGTGGGATATCTCTCTTTTATCCCCTCGTCGCTCCACGGGTTTTGGTACGGTCGGTTCCATGGTGATGGCCGATTTGGGTTAACAAAGGGGCGTCCTGGTCGCTCTCCGCTTCCTGGGCGGTTGATCCATGGGGACGGCCTGCTTCCACCGCCACCAGTTGGGGTACTTGGCTGAGATGGCTGACCACCGCCACCTTCTGGCCTGTTCGGACCCGGTCGCCAGACTGTTTCATCTGCCGGACGCCAACCTTCTGGTCTGTTCGGACCCGGTCGCGTGGGAAATCCCATCTGCTCAGCCAGCTCGTTCGTGGCGTCGATCATGTCCCACTTCTTCGGGCCTTCCGGCATGCTGTCCATATGTTCCCACTGGTCATCGAACAATCCGCCCACCTGCTGTGCCGGGAATCCACCAATCGTTCCACCCATTTCGGAACCAACCGCCGCATTCTGGCCACGAGACGCGGGTGACAGTCCACCACCTCGCAGGGCGGCATTACCCGCGACACTTCGTCCCCGCTGCGTCACCCCTGGATTTCGCAGCATACTGCCTGGGTCGCGGCCTCGGCGGGCTAGTTCCGTGCGAGCCACTGCCGTAGGGTCACTCCATGCCTGCAAGCCCGTTTGCATCGGCTGTCCACCCTGGGCTATGCCACCACGCTGCGTTTGCATCGGCTGTCCACTACGCCGCAAGCTCGCTGCACCACCGACCTCGCCCATCAACCCGCCAACAGTACCTTGATCTCTGGGGCCAGCAGACGGGTCCGTATTTTGCGACATCCCGCCAATCCCCGGCATGCCTCCCATAGGCATCGATCCTGGTCGGCCCCCGCTGGGCATTCCACCAGGAGGTCTCGGCATCGTCATACTCCCCATCGCATCCGGTGCGCCTATCGGGAGCGCACCTGTCGGTGCTCCAATTGGGGGATTTCCTGTGCCTCCACCCATCGGTCGTGTGCCTCCACCCATCGGTCGTGTGCCGCCGCCCATCGGTCGTGTTGCGGCACCCATTCCGCCCATAGGCATTCCGGCACCCATTCCGCCGCCCATTCCACCCATAGGCATTCCGGCACCCATACCAGCGGCTTGCTGCGCTATTGACGGGCGTGTACCGCCCATGCCACCCACTTGAGGGCGGGTGGCACCACCACTACCTGCGCCCATTCCACCGCCCATGCCACCACCACTTGCAGGCGTCGGGCGCGCAGCACCACCTTCCTGGGGCCGCGTCAGTCCTGGTGGTTGATTGGGAGTCCCAAAGCCCCATGTTGGCCTGCCACTACTCATTGGAAGTCCACTACTGAGAGGTAACGGGTTACCCTTTGAACCGGGACCTCCCTTGCCACCACCCCCGGCGACTCCAGGTACGAATCCGCCACCACCATACTGTACCGGTCGGCGGGATAAACTGGCGGGCGCGGAGCCCCCTACCGGAGGAACTTGAGAAGGCGTTCCGCCACCCGCCATCGATCCCGTGCCACTGGGCAACTCAGCTGGCCGCGATCGCTTACCTGGATACGCTACGCGAGGCAATCTCGTGCTCATAATAAACCCTTAAGGAACTATCGTCCCGGCACCGTCACGCCAATTCGTCCCGTCGTACCACAGGGGCTTGTTGGCGTCTGTGTCATATACATGCCATCCCGCTAATGGACTAAGCGCACCACGCTGCGATGCGGTATACCGTGGCACACGTACCGCATCTGTCGGTTCTGTGTCTGCTACCGATTCTGCATAAAACTGCGTCCCTGACACCTTCTGCGTAAAGCGCCGGGTGCGGGCACAGGCCTGCGGGTCACGACCTACTCCACCCTGTACTTCCGCCACTAGAAGATCCTCTGTGAGTTAAGACCGTATGGCGTTAGGCCAATGTTCATGCTTTCGTACGACCAGTGCGAATCAGGAAGGTCATTCGCTATCTTAATAAATGCTGCATGACCCCGTCGTCGCGGACGAATCGACCGGTTCCGGCCCGCGACCAAACGATCTGTCTCGTACGCCACGGACGTGGAATTAAATGCACCTTCCACCGTGTTACCGACATACAACTCAAGCCTCGCCCCATCCGAGTTGTCGCCCATTAACACCTGTATCTCGTCAACCCGAAAACTTCTGTTTTGCGTTAATTTGACCGGTCCAATAAACACGTAACTGTCTATGTCTTCACCGTCATCATCATCTGCGGTTACATCGATCTTCCTGATGTAACCATCCCTGCCGCCCAAGATGAGCGATCTGTCCGCAGGGTCGTCCCCGTCAAACAAGTGGACCGCTATCGGGTCGTGAGAGGTGCTGCCAAATTGATCCGGCCAGAATGCGTCATTCCTCGCGTCATAGTAATAATGCGTTGTCGCCGCTGCCGTTAAGGGACTAATGAAGATGTGCAAGCCCTGCGTTCGGTCGTCCCAAGACATCGTCACTAAGACGTTTTCTATGTCCACCGTGCTCAATCGCTCGTCAATGCGATCCGCACTTAGCCTCTCCGGTTGACCACCTGGAAGCATTCGGTAAACACCACCACGAGACCCCCAGAAGTAAATCGCGCCGCCTGGAGTCTTCGCCCACGGACGCCCAAACGACATCCCTGTCATATCGCTTATCCGGTCAATACGGCCGCCACTCATCGGGTCGCCACTCAGCTGCCAGATGCTATGGTCGCAGCCAAATATCAACAGATCGTCACTGTACGGTATCATGCAGTTGATGATGTCACCGACCTTGCCGGCATTTGAGTTGTTCCCCGCCACCGCTTGCGTCTCTACCGTAGTGGATGGACTGTAGTCCCAGTTGTCCGCGTTGTTCATGGCACTCATGAACCAGTTGTGGGGGTCCTTGGGGAGACCACTGAGGACAATCCGACCACCCCATAACTCCACCAGTCTTGGCTTGTACGTGCCATCGTCTGGCAGCGATCCCGATGAGGCTGTCCAGGTACTCACTGTGTTGGTAGTTAAGTTGTAAAACTTCGTGCTTGTACCATCCGCAAAATACAATCGGTCAAAGAGGGCCGCGGAGAAGATCCGTGGTGCCGAGGCGTTAAGAGCACCAGAACCATTCGTGGGAGTAGTGAAGCCGCTCGTCGTAAAGGTCTCCACCGTGCCGTTGCATACGGCTACACGCTTAATGTTGCGCCAATTCACCGCCGTCGCCGCGTACGCCGCATCCACCGCATACACGATGCTCGTCAGGTCCTGGATTATATTGGCCCCGCCAGCATGGCGATCCGTCGTGTACTTACTGGTTCCTGCCCTTTGGGCACCTCGTGACCGCCCCGTGTCTGGATCGTATGCCCGCACGTTTTTCGCATCTACACACGTTCCCGGTGGCTGACCGTGGTAGCTGAAGTTCTCCGACAATCCCTTGAAGGGGTATGCCTGCTGGAAAAACTGCGTGGACATGTCCCCCTCCAGTTACGAATACCCAGCATTCACTTTGCCGGTGACTCCTGCACCCCCAGCCGCTAACGCGATTACGATATCATCTCCTAAACCGTCGCCAACCAACCCGTCCTCAAAGTGAATGAAGTCCGTCACGGCATCGCTAGACACCACGTCCACTTCATACTTCAGAGACCCGATCGTGACAGACAGCTTGCCACTACCCGGTGCCGCGTTGTACGAATATCCAACCCAACGAAGGACACCCACTTCGTCTGCCGGTATGGTAATCGTCATGGTAAGCAAGGTGTTTGCCGTTCCATCGGCGCGCTGATCCTTGATCTCACCAAAACTTTCGATGTGCTGACGTGTCATGGCACCCTCTCTTAGCTGGAGCTACCACCAATAACCACGAAGTTGATCACCATCGTGTTGTCTAGGGCGGCCGAGGCGTGCAAGTTGGCAATCGTAATGTCAAACGATCCCGCCGCTACCGCGCTGCAAAATGCCAATGGTGTACCCGCACTCGACGTACTGGCAAGATTCACGATCACCGCGTCCGTGGCTGCCACCTTGGTATTGGTCACCGTAAAGGTAGCCTCGCCAGCAGCGGCCAGAGTTGAGCTAACCGTGGTGATCTGCCCACTGAGGGTACTCAGCGTAACACCAGTGGTGATCGAGCTGGCCTGCGTAACCGTGCCGCCGTCGCTCATTCGCAGGGGAACCTCGTAATCCACCCGTGAATTGCCAACGTCAAACTTCACGTACTCGGTCGACGACCCCAGATACACCTCTAGGTCCATGTCGTTCGTGCCGTCCCCAACCTGCATTTTGCCCGTATCATCCGCCTCTGGGAGAAACTTCACGGCTTGACCGGATTTGAGGTCAAACTTTTCGCCATCACGCAACGCATGACCCAGTCGCCGCATTACATTCTTGTCGCTCATTCGATCCATCCTTTTAACACGAGGAATCACCGTGACCCTGTATCGGGAACTCACTCTCAGAGTTTTTTCAACAGGGACCGATTACTTACATGCCCAAACCGTCACCTTAACGGCTTGCGTAGAACTGCGATTCTTGCAGTCTATCCTTTCGATCTTATCCCAGGTTCCGTTGAACCCTACCGTATGGTTTGCCAACGAATCATCTTTGCTGAAGATCCGCGGGAACCCTAGCTGATTTGTCGTTCCACTACCCCGTATCTCCTCCGACGCGATCGCCTCCCCGATGTCACCATCGTCGTCCGTGATTGCCTCCAACGCCAAGTCGTAATCTGCTGCGACAATGAGAAACTTGAACTCCGACAAGCATTCCGTGTCAATATTAAAGAGCGTGTCCGTCCCTGAGGCTGCCACCAATATGGTCCTCTTCCACAGGGATGTGACGCCAGTAATTACCGCCGGGGTGTCGAAGTTCCCCATTTCTTCCAGAACTCCGTCGACTTCGACAGCAGCATTGTAGACGAATCGCAGGGTTGCCATTTATTCACCGTCGTACACTACGCCACCATACGTGACTTTGTGGTTAGTTGAGTAGAAATTCTCATTTCTCGCGTCACTTCCGTCGCCATTGTACCCTAGAACCTGCCCCCGATTCTTTCGTTTGTCCACGCGGATTGCCGCGCGGAGTCGGCGGGTCTTCTCCTCTATCAGCCTACTCGTGCTCGCCCCGTCAGGCTCGAATTTTATGGCCGCTGCGGCTTTCGCGCAGGCCACTAGCACCTCTCCAAATTCCTCACTTCCCCATGGGTACGGGTTGTCTCGTGATAACCGTTCTGGCTTAGCGATCATCGTAAACCGAACTGTGTACTCTCCATCCGGCTTGGGCCAGAACATAATCTCCGATCTCTGCGGTTCTTGCCCCGTCGAAGGCTTACTGTTGACGGCATAATATCGGCAGCGACCCGTGTTCGTGGACACAAACTTGCTACGCAGCATCCCGATCCTCTGCACCGACACATTGTCTATGGGAATGCTGGAACCATCTCCCACGTCGTAATACATTCGCTTCCCATCAACACCACCGAAGTCGCGTGGAGCGTTGTAGTCTTCCGTGTCGCTATCTAGCTCCATGGTCATCCAGGGTCGCAAAAACCCCCATACGTGACCATCCTCTGGGTACAGGTAATCCACATACGCTGAGCGAATGGTATCGTCGATTTGCTCGACCTCCGACTCCGACAACAGGTCCGGGTCACTCGCGTAACCCATAACCGTGGTTGCCACCTCTCGCTGCAATATGGCGTAGTTAACAGCCAATGACATGACAGATCTACCTATGCGATAACTACTTCAGGCTCCTCGATGTCCTCTGCGGCCACTTCTCTTTCTCGGCACTCTTCAATCGGGAAGTCGCGATACCCACCTTTTGAATACGGCTCCTCCGTCATCATCGCCATCACCGTTCGCCCGTCACCCTTCACATGAGAATACTCCGCACGACGCCAGGCATGACGAAACCACACCTCGATGTACTGCCCTTTCACCAAGTCCTTAACCGTTCGCGAAAATGGCTTGGGAGGCATGTGGCATGTGCGTGACTTCATCAGTTTCCCGCCCATCGACCACAACTGTACGACCATATGCAAAAGCCACTGTGGTGACTCCTGGACCGAGGCACCCGTGTACGACTTCATGTACAACGCCCGGTTGTGCCAATACAGAGTCATCAAATTCTCTGGCAACTGGTCGTTATCTTGCTCCTGGTAACCGATCATCCTCTTGATGGTGATGTAGTCCGCTTGCGGAATCTTGTGATATCCCATGTGTTCCTCCGTAAAAACACGGGACCCAGACGAACCTATCTTCACCTGGGTCCCGCTTAGTCCACCGTCCTACGCGGGGTCCGTTGCCTGCGCGAAACAAACCCAGTCGACCTCCATATTGGATGCCGACGCTGCCGCGTTCTTGATTCCGAAGAGTGTGCTCAACTCCTCGCCGTCAGGGAAGTTGCTGGTGATACCAGGGTCCGTGGAGGTACTGTCTGTGACGTACGTTCCCAGATCCTGGCCGTTGAGGTAGAACGTGATCAACTTGTCACCGTTCGCACCGGGGCGGAACACCATCCCCAGCTTGTACCATGTGTCTGCCGCGATGGCAGTGCCGTATGTCAGCACTGTTTGGTCCGTTGCGCCAGCCTTGTTGTACGCCACGGTGAGCGCGTCACCGTCCGCTTCCGCGACAAAGAACCCGATGTAGTCCTTGTCTGCCATATTCGTTAGGGCACCACCGTCACCGATGAAGTTCGCCGCGGCACTCCCCTCTTCCGCCAAGCCCGCGAACCACTTTACAGTCGTATCCGCAATGCTTGACACGTTGACACGAGCTTCCCAAGCCATGAGATATTCACTGCCGGCAGTGTCAGTGATCATTGCATGGACACTCGTGGCGTCACCACGCTGCAGGTAAATCTCGTTGTTGTCCGTACCATCCAACAACAATTGACAGACACCGGTGTGTGCCGTCGCCAAACCCGCTGGCGTACACGAGTTGTCTTCCCGAGAAGTCCACACGCCACTGTCGCTGCCATACGTCGCGGCGTTCGACGACTCCGCAATCACGTTGCTGAAGTTGGTGAAATCGTCAAAAAACGACACGCCAAAACGCGGATCGAACAGCTTGCCGATCTCGGCGTTACCCCAGATCGCGTTGCTGGGGCCGCGGGACGTGTCGGCATGGCCGGATTGACCAGTTGTGCCGAAGTTGAAATTAGTCATGGTTCAGCTTCCTTGTGCTTTACCTCAAAGCCCCCCTTGAGGCTGTTTCTTTTCAACGCCAACGTGGCGCTGTGGGCACCTTCCCCCCGGAAGGCCAACTTCTCGCTTCCTGCAATGGGACTTCAGCGAGGTTGGGGCGAGCGTTGCGGTCTCGCTCGCCCCTACCCTTCACTGTTCTCTTACTTCGCGATCAAAGCGTTTCGACGACGATTCGTGCAGATGTAGTTGTAGCTACCAAACACGTAGCTCTCGTAGACATTCACTTGGTTGGGTGACTGCCGAGGCTCCGTTTCCCGCAAGTGATCTCCACGCAACACGACCGGATGGAAGGTGCGAGTATTGATCATGTAGATCGGATCATTCGTGTCCGAATCCAGCTTGGGGATCCACATGATCGGGTGACGACGGAACGAAATCGTCTCGTCGTAGGGTGCGATATCGCGACCCAAATTCTCGTTTTGACCTTCGCCAACCGCTTCCATGGCGTTGACCGTATCCAAATTCACGTAGATTCGGTACGGATTCGCTACCTCATCACGGTACTGCGGGATGCTGACGGGACTTCGGAAGTCGATCGAACGATGCGCATCTCGCATCAGACTGATCGCGTCCTGCTTCGTCACGTTCGTGTACTGTGCGGTGTAGTTCTTGAAGTTGGGAGACGTGGTCAAATCAATGCCGCCCACCGTGGTATGACCGGTCGGAGCGCCACCATTGAATCCAGTGCTCGTGTCACGAACCACCCAGTACGGGATACCGTACGGATCCGTCTTGTTGGACGAACTCGGGCTCGCCCACGCCTTCGACTCCAGTTCCTCCGCAAGATCAATCAACGCGGAGGTTCGATGCAACTGAACCGTGTCGACAATCTGCGCCGGTTCACTGTTCATCAGCAAATCGGTGCGATACTCTACCGCCCATTTAGTGCGATAGTGACGCCACGGAACCTGCAACTGCACCAACACATTCGGAATGTTCGCACTGTCTGGGTCCAAGACACCAGGGTGAGACGCCTCGTTGTCTCTGTTATTCAGCAGGTTCCGCTGGATCTGATTGCCGCTCTGAACCTCGACGCGATCCTCCTTGAACCACTTGCTGAACACCTCAAGACGCTGCGTGTCCTGACTGATATCCTCGAACTTTCCGCGTCCAAGATCTGCTAGGGCACCATTTAGGACATCCAGAATGTCCTTCGCTTCTAAAACGGCCATGCTAGTCCATCCTTATCATGGACCCAGCGTATTATGTGTCCTCACGCTCGCTAACCGCGTCGAGAATCGCCTTCACCGTCTGCGTGGCTCGCTCTTTAGGCGTCCCACTGACGTTGCGACGACGACTCGGACGACTGATTGCCTGCGACTGTCGCTTCCTTACGCTATTGGTAACTTGCTGGGTAGCAAATTTTTTATGTGCTTCTGGAAAAATTGTTCCCGCTGCCAAGTTGACAGCACGGTTGGGCGACAGGGTGCGGCCTGTGTTCATCCCCCCGTACGCCTGGGCATATGGAGGCATCACCAACTCCCGGTTCGTTAAGTGCGGACCCGGCGGAAGGCTATTCGTCGGACCCACGCCAAACACTTCCTCCCATGCCGGACCAAGTGATTCGATAGCGGCGTCAAAGGTCGCCATCGCTTCCACCTCAGCCTGATGCTGCTGTTGCGAGTACTGCTCGTTCAGATAGCCGTAGATGCGATCAAACTGCTGATGATACATCTCCAACTGACCCTGGAGACCATTGAGCTGATTTTGGTAGTGCGAGTTAATGGCATTCATATGCTCCGTCAACTCGGGGCCAAACTCATCGGGATCCAAGGCTTGCTCGAACGGCTCGAACCTCCAGTATTGAGGCTGGGCTTGTTGGGCTTGCTGGGCTTGTTGGGCTTGTTGGGCTTGCTGGGCTTGCTGCTGCACCTGCTGCTCATGCGCTTCCATCGCCATTTGCAATTCGCGCATGTCATACTGATACATCGACGCATCATCAGTAATGTTGTATTTACTTAATGCGTCTTCACCAAGGTTGCTCTGAATTGCGTATTCTCGCAATTCATCATCAAGTCCTGTGCCAGCGGACTCTGTCTCGCTGGACATAGACGAGTGGATGTCGTCTGTGGGCAGAGCCTCTTCCACTTGAGGCTGGTCTGCCACCTGATCCTCCACGACTTGGTCTGTGGTTTCTTCAGGCATGTCAGTCCTCCGAATTGTAACTAGTAACGATCCTAAAAACAATCTGCGCGGGTTTCCGCACAGTCCTAATGACACACACGGCCCCGTTCTCCCGCCAATGCGTACTGAAGTCTGGGGTTACCTTCCAGCGGTCATCTATTTTCGACAGCACCTGCTGATATCCTTCTTCAAGTAGCCGAAGACACGTACTGACATCCTCAAAGTCCCGGCAGTCTACCTTCCATATCCGGTACAACGACGAACCGTATTTCTTGGGCGAGGCGTTCATCCAGCGGTGAATCCTGTCCTGCAGCGACTTCTTACACGTCGGGATGACGTTCTCTAGGTACGTTCGCTGTAACATGCGAGTGTACCGACGACGCCCGAGCGCCCGACGCTGATGCCATAGATTCATGCCGCCGACAGCCCTCACGCATCGGGGTGCGGATCGCGGTTGTGCTTCTGCGGGTCCGAGTATCCACCGTTACGGTCGAAGAACTTGGTTTCTTCGCAGTATGCCTTCCTGTGCTGTTTACCGGTAAATACTGCTTGACCCTTGCGGTTGAACTCTGTCGGTATTCCTATGTCGCTGGCATGCTTCATCGCACTCTTCCGCTGTATCGGGTTGACCCCCACGCTATCACTCACCTGCGGCCATGTGCTATGACGGCGTGTGGGACCGGTTCCCGCTATCTTCACGCCTCGTTCCTTGCACCACTGACGGTGCCGTTTGCTGATCTTTTTCGGGTTCGTAATCTCGACCTCCACGCCCTCAATCCATACAAACCTACGAGTTTTCCTCGGCATAACTTCTCCTCCTGAGAATTTGTAACGTGTTACAAATCGGCTCCTGACTATGTGTTTTGCGTGGTGTCCGTGACACTTGAGAACGCTTGTCCAGCGGGATCCGTCTGCGGTTGTCGGGGGGGTCCCGAATCCACCCTCGTGTACACATGATCACCCGTATGTGGGTTGCCGGGGCGCTCCTGCACATCCCCGTCCAGAGGCGTGATGATTCTCTTCAGTTCGTGGATACCAGAGAGTTCCGCGACGACCGAGATGTACTCGTTGGCGTCTAAGCCATACCCCTGCTGGGCGAGTGACTCCATCGCTGGCATGATGAAGTTCCCCATGGCACCGCGCAGCTGGAGCAACCGCTCTTGGGGGCTCATGCTGCGGAGGCTATGGGGCTCTATCGAGAAGTTGTAATCGAAAAAGTCCCCCTCGCGGGATGCCGGTGTCCACACATCATGGATTTCTTCGTTTCCAACGGTTCTAGTAATGGGTATGGACACCAGTGGGTCATCCCATAAGTACCACGCCATCTCCTGCACCACTCTCTGAATGAACAGGACCACTTCATCTTGCATGTCCCGCACACGTTCGTTCGCGTTGGCGTTTAGCAGGCGGTCCTGGCCTAGTGTTTCACTATCCGCCCCATACCCGCCCAGTATCTCAAGATTACCCGCGCTGCGGCTGAAGAGCTCTCGGCATCCTTGCATGAAGTTCAAGTTGTTGCCGCTGACGCCCCCAAATGTCCTCTCCATAACGCTGTCAAAGTTGTCCACATCCACTGCGTTTCCGTCGTCCGTTCTATTGATCGACTCCGCATCCTCTTCATCACTCGTCAGTGTTATCGTCTTTTGCCTGCGTGCCTGGTTGGCTAGCTTTCGCAGCAGGGAATTCGTCAGTTCATGCAAATCACTCCACAGAACTGCTGGTGGAAGCGGCTGAATATTGCCGGGTACTTTCGTGAAACCGAGCGTGTGATACGGACCCCTTTCTGGCCCTTCCCACTCAACTACCCGCAAGGGTGGTGCCGCTGGCTGGTCTTTGAGTAAGGTCACGAGCAAATTCTCGGCCGGCAACCACACGTCATACAGCCACGTCCGCTTTTTAAGTGACTCTTTGGTACGCGACTGCGACCCACTGAGTTGACCTGATCGCCCTTGTCCTTGCGGAAACTGCCCGTCCTTTTGTGCTGACTTCGCCATATGGCGTGATTTCCGATTGAACATCCTGCTCCTCTGGATGTAATCGGTGGGCAGTTGATACACGTCCCCCATGTAATCGGCCGACTCCAAGGACTCTGACGAGCTGTCGTAGAAGAACTTGTCAAAGCTCACTGGATCCACAAATGTCTGGTTCGCATCGTGTAGATACCCCTTCACACCCTCCCGTTCTTCCGGCGTGACTCCCATCTTTGCCACACCCATGGAAAACATCGCTTCCAGGACCACCAATTGCAGGGTTTGCCCGAAATTAATCTCCCTCATCTGATGGTTCAGGGCAGCTTGCATGTCCTTCGCCACTCCCCGTAAATGTGCCTGGGGAGTGACGACGAGACATGTCGGGTTTCGCGCAGCTAAGTGGCGTGAATACACGGTCACTGCTTCGTAGAGCAGGTTCAGGTACGTGCGTTTGCGGAGGTTCTTCCCGTAGTTGTGACCGACAAACATCTCCAAATGGGTCATCCGAGTGCTGCGGAATTCTCGCAGGTCCGCACTCGACTGCTCTATGGACGTAAAGAGCTTCTTACGGTCTGATGCATCATTCGGGTTGTACCGCCGCATCCTCATAGCACGTACCTTCCTTTAACGGAGCATGTGCGCCAGACTCTGTCCGCTTCCCACGCCCGCCTTCTTAGGCGAACTCCTGTCCATCTTGGTGTGGCTGCCAGATGCTTTGCGGACGCTCTTGCATTTCGCCTTCACCATCTTTGCAGACTTGTCCTTTGTAGTGGCCTTTTTCATTCGGATCACCTTCTTTCTACCATGAATCCCTGTCCCCTTGCTGAGTCACCTGTCTTCTCAGCCAAGCTGGACTTCCGTGTGGGGGGTTCAACGATGAAACCCTTTTGCCACCGGCATCACGCTTATGGTCTCCATTATTCCTTTCCATAGCAAGCAAAGAAACTAAGGCGGCCGCAATAACACGATCGCCATGGTTCTCGCCCGCGCCCGAGGGGTCTGCGATCTTGCCATCGCTCGCGGTGTGAAATATCTTTCCGCCACGGTCGACATAATCGCACATCTCATTCAGGCAGAGGTCGCTTTTTATTGTAATCAACCCCTGCGATATTCCGCGCTGAAACTCGCTCAGCAGCTGCCGCTTGCTCTCCCTGTTGGTGTGGAACCCAGGTTTTTTTTCCCGCCAGATATTCGGTCGTTTGTTAGGGTCTCGCTTCGGCGTCCGCTCGTACATGCTACGATATCCCGACTCGATCAGCACACGCCCAAACTGTCCCCCTGGCCCCTGGTGCTCCCAGATCATAGTGGCCGGCTTGCTGCCGTCTCTAAACCATATACCCAGCTCCATTGCATACTCTGCCAGTTGCATGGGGAGCATGTCTGGGGTCGCGAACTCTGCCACCTGCTCTCCCAACAGCAAATCCATCACACATAGTACGGAATTTGAGGCCAGGGATCCCCCGGTTCCGGCCGCCACATCCACTCCGATCCCGTAGGTACTGCGGGGCGGCATGTCTTTCCGCGACTTATCTAACGGGCACCACATTCTCAGGCGACCGCGGGTGTTGCTCTGAAAGTACGGCACCCGCGTCTCATATACAAACTCCCCCATGTACACTGGGGGTCGTGTCGCCGGCATGTGATCCGAGATGATCTTGGGATCGAAAAACTGACCACCCGACCCGGAAAAGTCGCAGTCTTGTTCCTGCGCGATGCCTCGCGGCGTGTCCCGCGTGCATTCCTCATCATACCACGGGCTGCGCGTTCTACCGTCTGGTATGTACTCGTAGTCGTCTGGCGGTACGGGATCCGATAGTAGCTCTACCTTAATCCGTCCCTCCGACATACTGGCCTTATACATGCCCCAGTTCTTTTCCGGGTGCATCGTCCAGTGGTATTTCTTCTTGGTGATGCTCCTTTTTGGATCGTGCCACAGTTTTGCGAAATGATTCCCCATGCCGATCGGGGTGCTGTTGATCAGTTTGCAATCGGTCGTCGCGGTAATTCCCGACTCTATTCGGCCCCCATGCTCCACTGTGGCAAATTCATCAAAAAAAATCGCTGTGCGTCGGTCGCCGCGGCCGAAGTTCACATTGGTGGATTCGCCATTGATGATAGACCCTGTCTCGGAGTTGATCAGCTTCAAGAACGACCGGTTGGGGTCTTTCATCCTTTCTTTGGTGATATTCTTGCGAGTTCCCGGCAAGAGCCACTCGGGCTGCCACTGATGAAACTGATCGATCTTGACAAATAGTGCCTTGGGGTTTCCTGGGTCATCCACCAGCGACTCTTTGCTAGATCCCATCAAAAAGCTGAGTTGCTTGCTGCTGAAGTGCCATAACCACTCCAGTGCGACCACACATACCCACGACACCCCCATGTCACGGGACTTCAGCATCATGAGGTCTTTCTTTGAGGAAATGTGGGACAAGATGTCGACCAGCATTTGATCTTGAAAGGCCCGATAGGTGTTAAACGGTACGATCGGGTTGGAGTCCGTTAGTCTCGGGTTGTACGTCCAGCCATATGTATTGACGTAATAGAGTGGGTCCTGCGAACACTTCTCCCACTCCTCCCGTGCTACGACATCACTCTTGTTCCCTCGTTCCACCATCTTCCGTCGATGCTCTGCTCGTAGTCCCGGTGAGTGGGGGATCTCGCCATAGAATGGAAGTTCTTCTACCAGCTTTATTGGAAAGAGTTCGCTCATGCCTTGCCTCGTCATCCTTGAGTGCCTGCTCCAGAACTTCAAACGTCCCTGTGACGCCCCCTTCCGCACCCCGCAACGCGATTTCGGCCATTTGCCCTTTGCTTTTCAGTCCCTTGATCTCGCGGTCTCGAGACTTCTCTTCCGCCGAGACCAGCTGATGGTACTCGTTGGCCGGGGCGTTTTTGAGTGATATGGCGAGTGGTGCGTAGATCATACTTGCCATCATTGCTTTGTAGAATTCTCTCTGGTTCCTCGCATAAAACAGCAGCATATTGAAGCATCCCCAGTCCGGCGCGTCCCATGGATGGACGAGAAAGAGGTTCTTGTACCTGTCGTAGGATCCCGATTTGTCCTGTATGTACTCCACCGGGACATTCTGCAAGTTGAACCACACGAAGCGGATACTGGGCGGCATCGCGGGCATCTCCCCCAGTTGATCTTTGAATTCAAAGCCCTCTGGGTATCGAGTGGGGTCCGACTTCGTGCTCATCGTCTCATAATTGTACCCGTAGTCATTCATCACCTTCTTGAAGAGATGGATGTCCACGTAATCACCGTCCACATGCTTCGCCACCGAATTTACAAAATCCACCCACTTCCCTCGTCTTCGCAACTGCCTTTCAAACTCACTGAAGCCACTGACATACCGCATAAACGCTTTGGCCTTTTTGAAGTCTGGACGCCGTGTGTTAATCAGGCCACTACGTTTCTCTCTGTCATTGATCATGGACAGTCTCCCGGTTACTGGGTATATTCACACGGACGTTAACTGGTCTCAGAAAGGATGTGTTATGCCCAGGATCCCACTAACAACAGAACAGCTCGCGGAGCGGCGCGCTGCCCAGAAGGCACGAAAGCAGAGGCTGAAGGAGGACATAGCTAAAGAGGAAGGTGAAATTTGGAACAAGCTCATGAGCGAGATCTTTTACCGTCAAAAGGAGCTTGGCATTGGTGATTATACTCTTGCGGCACATATCGGGTGCAAATGGGACACTGTTCGGGGGTTTCACAAAGGACTCAGCATGCCCAGTGCCGTCCGGGTTCTGCTGATGATCAAAAAACTAGGCGGTCACGTCCATATTGACTGGCTGCCCGCTTCCAGCATGCCGGAATTAGATCGTCGCAAGTCTCCACGAGGACAGGGCTAATGGAACGCGACCGGAAATACACCGTCACTCGTGCCTGCTGCACTCATGGACATTGCTCGTTGTGTGCCGGTGGAGGTGACAAGCGTAATCGCGAAACGATCGTGGTGTGTACCACGAGTGATCTTTCGGAGGCCGAGGATCAGGTGTCGATATGGGCGAGCTACGACGCCTCGATCACTGACGGGATATGAGCCATATGCTTACCTTTGGGTCCTTGTTTGCGGGTATTCGCGGAATCGATGAAGGTCTGCGCCGGTGCGGCTTGGCGCAACTGTACGCCGCAGAACTGGATCCGAAATGCAATCGCGTCGGACAGAAGCACTTCCCCGGAGAGCGGACATATGAAGACGTTGCCACTGTTTGCGGACCTGGATTGCGACCCGATGTCCTCACAGCCGGGTGGCCCTGCCAAGGAAACAGCGTGGCTGGACGGCGTTCTGGAATGGCTGACGAACGAAGCGGACTGTGGCACGAAGTCGCCCGCATTCTTGCCGAGCAGCGTCCCCAGTGGTTTCTTGGAGAAAACGTCCCCGGAATTTTGTCCGTCAACAACGGACGGGATTGGCTTGCCGTACTCAGGGACCTGGCAAGCCTGGGGTATGGGTTCGCCTACCGCATTCTTGACTCTCAGTGGTTCGGAGTGCCCCAGCGGCGCCGTCGTGTGTTCATTGTCGGACATCTTGGAGACTGGCGACGTGCCGCGGAAGTACTATTTGAGCGCGAAAGCCTGCCGTGGGATCCTGCGCCGAGCCGAGAAACGGGGGCGAGTGTTGCCCAAACAATTAGCCCAAGCGTTACAGGACGTAGCGACTCAAGCGGAGGAAATAACGGAGGATTGAGTGCCTTTGGAGGCAATAACACCTCTGGCGAGATCGACGTGGCAACTGCTGTGAACGCTTCGCCAACGGCCAGTGGGCGGATGGACTTTGAGTCTGAGACGTTTGTTACTCACTCGCTCACGGGCGAGGGGCACGACACTAGTGAGGATGGCACGGGAAGGGGAACGCCGATTGTGCAGAATTGCGGGCAGGGTGTTCGTCGGCTAACTCCGGTTGAATGCTGCCGCCTTCAGGGATTCCCGGACGACTGGCTGGAGGACCTGGGATTAAGCGACTCCGCAAAGTACCGCATGCTCGGAAACAGTGTCACGGTAAGCGTTCTGGAATGGATAGGGACACGACTTCTACGGAACCATAAAGATGAGGCACATACGTAATTTGCAAAACGTCATCATTGTCGGGGCAGCCGCCCTAGTGGTGTTGGCGTTATTGAGCTGCTGAACCACCAAACGACGAGGTAATTA
>LUML01000003.1_pt1 | contig 64974 bp, 70 predicted proteins | sample 729661 | NCBI WGS metagenome assembly LUML01 (sample SAMN03860264, study PRJNA289734) | marine metagenome | biome: seawater column; feature: ocean; material: water; isolation source: Red Sea water column Station 22 - depth 10m | place: Saudi Arabia: Red Sea | collected 2011-10-15 | depth 100 m | reverse complement strand
TGAAAAAGCATTATTTCCAGAACTAGCAAGTAATCAGTTATTAAATTGTTATAAAGTTGAGGGTGAAATGATAGATGTAGGGACAAGAGAGTCTTATATTTTTGCTCATACTGAAAATAATACTAATTGGATAGCAGATGATGTAATAATTGGTGAAAATACAAAAATAGAAAATTCAGTAATTTTGAAAGGTTCTTCCATTGGAGACAATGTTGGGATTAGTAATTCTATAATATGTAGAAATTCAAATATAGAAAGCAATCAAGAGATTAATGAAGAGATATACAAAAAATAATGAAGTATAAAAAAGCTCTAGTTACTGGAGGTGCCGGGTTTATTGGCTCTCATTTAGTGGATACTCTTTATAAAAACAATATTGAAGTTTTAGTAGTTGATAATTTATTAACTGGGAAAAAAGAAAATTTAAAATCATTAGATTTAGAAAATACAATATATGGTGATGTTGGTTCAGAAGACGCTTTAGAAAATATTAGAAATTTTAATCCAGATGTCTGCTTTCACTTAGCTGCACAATCTTCTGTAGTTATTTCAGTAGAACTTCTGGATTTTGACCATAATTTATTACAACCAGTTCAGTTAATTAAAACATTGTTAGCTACTGATTGTAGGAGATTTATCTTTACTTCTTCTGGTGGAACAATTTTTGGCGAACCTGAAGTTATTCCTACTTCAGAAGAGGACTATGGAGGAGAACCAGTATCTCCTTATGGTTTAGCAAAGAAAAAATTAAATGAATTAATAGAAGTAATGTTACAAAATACAGAAATGTCGTATTCAATATTGAACTTATCAAATGTTTATGGGCCAAGACAAGATCCACATGGAGAAGCTGGTGTCATGTCCATTTTTACTGGAAAACTTCTTAACAATGAAATTCCAACTATTTATGGGGATGGAGAGCAAACAAGAGACTACGTATATGTATTAGATGTAGTAGATGCATTATTAAAATCTTCTGAGTCAGAGGAGAATTTATTTTTAAATATTGGTACGGGTGTAGAAACTTCAGTAAATGAATTAGTATCAATTCTTTCAGAAAAAATTTCCTGGGATGGAGAAGCAGAATATAAACCTAAGAGAGAAGGTGAATTGCTTAGGAGCGTATTAAATAATCAAAGAGCTAAAGATGAGATTGCTTGGGAGCCTGCTCATACACTTGATACTGGTTTAGACGGTTTAATTGATTGGTTTAAAAATAAGGGATAATTTATAAAAAGAAGTCTTCCTGAGGATTTCTGATAAGTTCATCAACTCCTAAATCAGATATATTGTATTTAACCCCTTTAATAATTACGACTGGAATGTTGTCTGATTTTTTCATAACTAACTCAGCCGCACCAGCCAATTCATCAACAATTGCAATTTCTGTAGCAAATAGTTCATTATCAAAGGTATCTTTTTCACCAATGTAGCTCTCTAAAGGCTCAATCCCAGAAGATCCTATTGCTACGTTAGTTTGACCTTTTCTCCAAGCTCTTCCAAAAGTATCACAAATAATTACACTAATTTTTTTTCCTGTTTGATGTTCTATCTTTTTTCTTATATCTCTAGAAGTTTTATCTGGATCTTCTGGAAGAAGGAGAGCAAAACCTTCTTCGATATTTGATTTATCTATTCCAGCGTTTGCACAAATAAAACCATGTTTTGTTTGTGCGATTATTGTTTCCCCTCTTTTTCTTATAATTTGCAAAGATTCATTTTTAATTACTTCTTCTAAATCTTCCTTATTAATATCTATTTTTCTTCCTTCTACTTTGGAAATAATTTTCTGGGTAATGACTATGACATCACTATCTTCTAAGGAAATTTTATTTTCTTTTAACTTTCCAATTAACTCTTCAACTATTTCATGGCCTGTATCAAACTCAGGTAAATTCATTACTGGAAGAATTGAAACATTATTCATGATTAACAATAAACTCTGCTAATTTTTTCGAATCTTCTAGTTTATTAAATAAAATGTTTTGTTCAATAGTGTCTTGAGCTCCATCTGAATCTCCTGGATGAACAATAAATTTATTTCCTACATCTTTGTAGAATTTTTTTATTCCTTGGATATCTGATGTATAACCTACATCTTCAAAGTTATTTTTTGAAGGCCCTTTGATCGCTTTATTCTCAATAAAAGGGTTTATTACATAAACATTATTATGTTCAGCCAATTTATCTCTAATTTGATTTAATGACAGTATTGGTCCAATAGATAATATTGGATTCGAAGGTCCTATAACTACTATTTCTGATTCTTTAATATTCATAATTAATTCATCAGAGACTTTTGCATTCTCTGAGCCACTGTAAACAACTTCAGTTAACTTCGGTTTTGCTTGTTTTTCAACAAAATATTCTTGAAAATCTAATAAAGAACCATTCTCTATTTTTAATTTTGTACTTACGGTGTCATCTGTCATAGGAATTAACTTACATTCCAAACTATGGTGTTCAGCAAAAAGTTTTGTAATCTCAGTTAAAGATCTACCTTCTGAAAGTAATTGATTTCTGTAAAGGTTCAATGCCAAGTCTTTATCCCCAATACTAAAATTTTGGGGAATAAATTTTTTATACTCATCGCTGACAGTAAATGTGTCGTTTGCTAAACCCCAACCCATTTCACCCTCAATTCCAGCTAATGCATACATTACAGAATCAATATCTGGTGAAAGAGGAACCCCATGTATTACTTCATCGTCACCGGTATTAATAATAATTGTAAGATCTATATTTTCTGAATGATAAAAGCCTTTTGCAAGCTTAGCTCCTCCAATACCTCCTGATAAATAAACTATTTTTTTCATATACTTAAATTAACTCTATTCAATATTCCAGTAACATTTTAATAATGGTAGATAAAGATATCTTAGAAGCAATTGCAGAATTAAGTGATTCAGATTTAAAAAGACTGAAGCTTCTTATAGACAATAAGCTTGATGGGGATGTAAATCCTAAAAAAATATCCTATAGAAGTAAAGAAATAAAATGTGGTAGGGAGTCTTGCAATTCTTGTCCACACGGGCCTTACTGGTATGCTGAATGGACTGAGTCAGGAAAAAGAAAAACTAAGTATTTAGGAAAAATATTGAATGAAATCATATAGTGAAAAAATAAAAAACTTAGATTATTCCCAAATAATTTACTACTTGATAATTTTACTTTTACTAAGAATAGATCTTGTTTTTCTTAACAATACCCCAACAGGTGGTGATATGGGTGCTCACGTTGTTCCAATAAAGTATTTTGTTGATAATTTTGCCTCCAATTTACAAATTAACGGATGGTCAAATGATTGGTTTGCTGGTTATCCTCTTTATTATTTTTATTTTCCATTTCCAGCAATAATTACTTATTTTTTTCATTTTTTGTTTCCGTTTGGAATAGCTTTCAAAATTATGGTTGTTGGTTCAATAATTCTTAATATTTATTCAATAGAGAAGCTATTAAGAAGAGAAAATCATTTATTTTCACATATAGGAATTGTATGCGGGTTAGCTTTTGTTCTCACTGAATCGTTCACTATCTATGGAGGGAATTTAGCTTCTACACTTGCTGGACAATTTTCATTTACCTACTCACTGGCTTTTGGAAATTTAGCTATATATTTTTTAAGTAAATCTAATCATCAATACAGGTTCATATTGAGTTCAATTTTTTTAGCTTTTTGTTTATTATCTCATTTGATTCCTTTCCTTATTTATCTACCTGTATATGCTTTTTATTGGTTATTAAAAAAAGAAAATTTTATTTTGAAACTAATTTCAATTTTTATTTTCAGTTCTTTAGTTACAAGATGGATTGTTCCTTTAATTTATAATTTAGAATTTACAACAAACATGAGTTATACCCCATACACCAAGGTAAAAGATTTAATTAAACCCGATGTTTTACCAGTTGTTCTAATATTAATTTTGTTTCTTCTAGTAAATTTTGGTTATAAGAAAATAATAGAAAATAAAATATTTTCATTTTTTGAGATCTATTTATTATTTATCTCAACTTTTCTTTATTTTTATGTTCCTGAAGGAGCTTTATGGAATGGTAGGTTAGTTCCTTTTTTTAATTTAGGAATAATAATTTTAGGTTTTAAAATATTAGATTTAATATTTAATGAAATTGTTGAATATCAACAAGGAGAGTTACTAACAAAACTAACAATATTTATTTCATTGTCTATTTGTTTGTATATTTTTTATGACAAGTGGTCTCAATATAGTTCGTATAACTTATTTACTTTTGGAGTAATTGGATTTTCTATATTTCAATTACTAAAACTCCTTAATTCAACATTTAAATTGATCAATCTAGGTGTATTTGTATTTATAATTTCAACAGCATCTTTCTTGCCTCATTGGGTTAATTGGAATTTTACTGGTTACGAAGGAAAGAATAATTGGGAAGAGATTGAATCTCTTTATGCTTCACTTAATAAATTGCCACCTGGAAGGATAATGTGGGAACCAAATTCAGATTTAAATAAGTACGGAACCCCAATGGTATTAATGACCATACCCTACTTTACTCAACACACAAGCATGGAAGGGCTTTATTTTGACTCAAGTATTACAACGCCGTTTCATTTTATTGCTGTATCGGGGCTTGCAGAGAGTCCCTCTAATCCAGTTGGTGGTCTTTCATATATAAATAATGAATTTGAAAAAGGAGTTGATTATTTAAATGATTTAGGTGTTGATTACTTCATAACCTATACAGAATCTATAACTGAAAAAGCGAATAGTAATAGTGATCTTATTTATCTATTTACTTCAGAACCTTTTTCGGTTTTTAAAATTGAATCAGATAAAGTTGAATTAGTTAATGAAAAAATTGAGATTTTTGAAAAAATTTCTTTTGTAGAAAGAACCACTAGTTCTATATTTAGAAATACTGAATACAAAAACTTTTTTGATCAAGCTTATAAAAATTATGGATATTTGAATAATTACCGTGTTATTGAACTTCCACCAAATATAGAAGTCAATTCTTCTATTAAGTCAAATTTAGAAATTAGAGATTTAACTATTTCTTCAGATAAGATTTCATTTACTACAAATAGACCGAATGAACTTCATATAATTAAATTTTCATATTTTCCGAACTGGGAAATAAAAGATGGTGCGGGGCCTTATAGAATTTCACCATCTTTTATGTCGGTAATACCTTATTCGAATAATGTTGTACTTTCTTTTGAAAGAGTTAATTTAGAAACATATTCTTTCTATTTTGCATTAATCTCATTACTCTTGTCATTAATCCTTTTTAGGAAGATTAGAAATGATTAAAAAAATATTTTTTGTATTAAAAAAGATACCTTTTCTTTCCGGTGATACATCCTCTGCTCAATTAATTAGAACCTATATAGTTGGTGGATTTAATTTAGTTTTTGGATTATTTTTGGTTTATATTTTTCAATTTTTTATATTGAACAGTGTTCAAGTTCCACTTCGTACTTATCTAACGAATATCTTTGGTTTTACATTTGGTGTAATTATTTCATATTTTCTTTCTAGAAAAATAATATTTAAACTCTCATTTAGACAAGGTAGATTAAAAGAGTTTATTAGTTTTGTTTTTACAAATTTAATTAATCTTTTTGCTCCTTTAATTATTTGGTATTTTATTAATAGATTTAATCCATTAATACAAGAGGATGAAATTCAATTTCTAATTGCAACTATCATAATTCACGGAACTATTCTTCCTATTAAATATTTAATCTATAAGTTTTTTGTATTTAAAGATTCATTAAATAGTTGAATCCTTAGTTTTAATAGACTTTTAATAGTCCTTGGAATTCTAGAGTATATTACTGAAACACTTGGTCTAATTTCATTAACCATAGCTGGTACTTCATATATTTCTTCAAGATTCCTTTCGATTCTTATAAGTAGTTCTGTGTCGAATAGATCCTGAGTAGAAACAACTTTTGCTATTTGATTTTCCAAGGATACTTTTCTGATTGCTTTCATACCATGCGTATCTGACATTGAAGTTTGAAATAATATTTTTAATAGAGTCACAAAAAAATTAGTAGCAATTCTTCTTATTAGTTTTCTCCCATCTTCAGAATCATTTAGTCTTTTAGAAGCAGTTATTGCAGAATATTTTTTATCTAGTGATATTGAATCAATTAGGAATTGTTCCGAGAAATAATCAATATCAAAAGAAATTATCATTTCATTTTTTGCTTTTTCAAATCCATTTTTTAAAGCCATTCCATAGTTAGCAATTTTACTAGATATAACTTTACACTCTTTTTTTCTGGTGCAATAATCATTTATTAAATCTAAGGTTTTATCATTTGAACCATTCTCAGAGAAAATAATTTCAAATTCAATATTTGTTTTATTACATATTTCATATATTTTCTCTGCTGAATCTAAAACAATATCTTCTTCATTATGAATTGGTATAACCACTGAAAAATTATTAATTGTAAAGTTGGCTCCCATTATCATTACAATAACTAGATAGTGACTGAAAATAAACTAGATTTAATTTTTAAAGCTTATGACATTAGGGGAATTTTTGGCGACACATTAACTCCTGAAATAGCATACAAAATTGGTTATGCTTTTGCTGACTTTGTTAGTTCAAATGAAATAATAGTGGGCCATGATGGAAGGCTTTCTAATAAAGAAATGTTTAATGCAGTTGCTTCTGGAATAAGGAAGAACAATAAATCCGTTTTATATATAGGAACAGTTCCAACGGATGTTGTTTACTCCTTATCTGGGTTGAAGGAATTACCTGGAGTTATCATTACTGCGTCACACAATCCAAAAGAATGGACCGGTTTAAAGTTTTGTGATGCTGGAGCTACCCCTGTAGGAGTAGAGTCAGGATTACAGGAGATTAAAGAAAAGGTAAGTGGTATAAATATTGATATTGAAATATTTGATAATTTTCAACGCCAGGACTTAGTTGACACATATATTCAACATTTAAATTCAATAGTAAAGCCAGAATATGTTGACAAGTCAATCAATTTTGGAATTGATGCAGCTAATGGAGCACTAGGGTCTGTACTCGAAGACTTAAAGTCATCATACGATTTAAAATTTGAAGGTTTATATCTAGATGTTGATGGGAATTTTCCAAACCACCCTGCAGATCCTTCTAATATAAAAAATCTTAAAGAATTAAAAGATTTAGTAATATCTGAAAAAAAAGATTTTGGTGTAGCTTTTGATGGAGATGCGGACAGAGCTGTTTTTTTAGATGATAAAGGAAATTTAATTTCCGGGAGTCTTATGACAGCAATAGTCTCAGATTGGCTATATGAAAAAAAAGAAAATTTAAAAATTGTACACAATGTAAATGTCTCACCTTCAGTAGTGAATTATTTATCAGAGAAAGGAATTTCTACAATTAGATCGAAAGTTGGTCATTCATACATTAAACAGATTATGAGAGATGAAGATGCGGACTTTGGTGGCGAACACAGTGCACATTTTTATCTTAAAGAGAATTATTTTGCAGATTCAGGAATTCTTACACTATTAATATTTTTACAGATTCTTTCAGAAAAAAAATTAAAAGCTTCAGATTTAATAGATAGTTATAAATTCCCTCCTTCTTCAGGGGAGATTAATTTCGAGGTTAAGAGTGTAAATGAAAGTCTTAAAAAAATTGAGAATTCATTTAATAATACTTTTGACAAACTAGATGGAATTTCATATTTTTCTGAAGAATATTGGTTTAACGTTAGAGGTTCTAATACTGAGCCAAAACTTAGGCTTAATGCTGAAGCAAAAGATGAAGAAACACTTAGTCAGCTTATAGCTAAAATAACAAATATAATTAAGGTATAGATGGTAAACGTAGCTTTTGAATTAGGTAATCAAGTTAATGAAGAGCTTGAGTATTCTGAAAATTTAGATTCTATCAAGTACGACTCTTTGTTGATAATGGGGATGGGCGGATCAGGTGTAGCAGGCGATGTTTATTGTTTGCTATCAGATGAAACAACTTCAAAAAATGTAATGGTTAGAAAAACCTATTCAATACCAGAAAAATTAATTTCAAAAAAACCATTCTGCTTATTCATTTCTTACTCGGGGAACACAGAAGAGACAATCTCAGGAATAAATGATGCAATTTCCAATGAGTTAGATTGGGCTGTAATATCTAGCGGTGGAAAATTAATTAGTTACGCTGAGAAACATAAAAAACCGTATATAAAAATTCCTAAGGGCTTACAACCTAGGGCAGCATTTGGTTACCTGACTCAAGCTGTATGTAAGTATATTGACTTAGTTGAAAATACAAATTACTTAGATGAGATTAAATCAGCAGGAGAATATTTAAATAATATTTTAGAAGAAAAAGAAAATGCAGAAATATATATCAACAGTAAAGAACTTGCTAAAAAAATAAATAAAAAAACCTGTGTTATTTATGGTGGAACCCCTTTAACTGAATTAGTAAGTGGAAGATGGAAAACACAAATAAATGAAAATGCTAAATCAAAAGCCTATGTTGGCTCAATGCCTGAAGTACATCATAATGAAATATTATCTTGGGATGCTGACCCTGCATCAAGTAAAAATGACTATGTTCTAATTTTTTTAAGAGATCCAGAAGAACACCCACAAATTAAGAAAAGATTTGAATTAACTCAGAAACTGCTCGGAGACAAAGTAGATATATATAATATTGAAACTAAAACTTCAGACAGTTTATTAAAAAAACTCATGGAACTAGTATTATTTGGTGATTTGTTTAGCATATTTCTGTCAGATGAATTAGGAATGATTCCTGAAGATATAGAAGGAATTGAAAACTTAAAAGAAATGTTAGGGGAATAAATGTCTACTATTAAAGATTCAAAATTATCAGATCTAGGACAGGAAGAAATAGCTTGGGCTGCAAGACAAATGCTTGTTTTGGATGAAATAAAGAAGGATTTTAATAAAAGAAAACCTTTAGAAGGCTTGAAGATTGGCGCTTGTATGCATGTCACTAAAGAGACAGCGAATTTAATGTTAACTTTAAAATCAGGTGGTGCCAAAGTAGCATTATGCGCTTCAAATCCATTATCTACTAATGATTCAGTAGCTGCTTATCTTGCAAAAAATGATATTGAAACTCATGCTATAAGAGGAGTATCAAATGATGAATTTTTTCAACATCTTAATTCAGTAATTGATACAAGGCCTGATATTACTATGGATGATGGTGCTGATTTAGTTTCACTTTTACATACCGACAGAGTAGATATACCAGTCTTAGGTTCTATGGAAGAAACGACGACTGGAGTTATAAGGCTTAAATCGATGGAAAAAAATAATAAACTAAGATTTCCTGTAGTAGCTGTTAATGATTCTGACACAAAGCATTTGTTTGACAATAGGTTTGGAACTGGACAAAGTGCTATGGACGGTGTTGTTAGAGCCACTGATTTATTAATAGCTGGCTTAAATGTAGTAATTATGGGGTTTGGTGATTGCGGAAAAGGAGTAGCTGAGAGAGCCTATGGCATGGGAGCAAAAGTTACGGTTGTCGAGCCTAATTCAGTAAGAGCATTAGAGGCACTTATGCATGGATATGAAGTAAAGAGCTCTATCAATGCTGCAAAAATAGCAGATGTAATAATCTCAGTGACTGGGAATATGCATGCACTAGATGAGAAACATTTTGAGGTTATGAAAGATGGAGTTGTATTGGCAAATGCCGGTCATTTTGATGTTGAAATTAATTTGGAAGTACTTAAAAAAGAGAGTAAAGAAGTTATAAAAGTTAGAGAAAGTGTTGAGAGTTATAAATATAAGAATAAAGAAATATTAGTTTTGGCTGAAGGGAGGCTCGTAAATCTTGCTGCTGCAACAGGACATCCAGCTTCAGTTATGGACATGTCTTTTGCTAATCAAGCATTAGCTTCTGAGTGGATTAAAGATAATCATAAGGACCTAGAACCTAAAGTATATACTTTACCTAAGGAGGTAGATATTAAGATAGCAGCTACTAAATTAAATTTGATGGGTGGCGAGTTAGAAATATTATCTGATGCACAGATAAAATATCTTGATTCCTGGGAGCATGGTACAAGCTGAAATTTGAATATATTTAAAAAAGCCCTATCAATTGGAGGCGGAAAACTAGCATCAGAGCTTAACGCAAAAATTGATGCAATTAATGCAAAAGAACAAGAATTTGAAAAATTAACTGATTCTGAAATAAAAAATACATTTCAAAACCTTAAATCAGATTTAAAGGATTCAACAAAACATGAAATTGAGGTTGATGCTTTTGGGCTAGTAAGAGAAGCGGCAAAGAGAACAATCAATGAAAGACACTATGATGTCCAACTTTTTGGTGGATTAGTTTTACTAAGAAATAAAATCTCTGAGATGAAAACAGGTGAAGGTAAAACGCTAGTCTCAACACTACCTATTTCATTAATGTCTTTATTTGGGAAAGGGGTACATGTTGTTACTGTAAATGACTATCTAGCTAAGAGAGACTCAGAATGGATGAAGCCAATATACAACATGGTTGGTTTAGATGTTGGGTTGATTTATTCCAATCAAGAATATTTAAAAAAAATTGAAGCCTATCAAAAAGATATAACTTATGGGACGAATAATGAGTTTGGTTTTGATTACTTGAGGGATAATATGGCTCAAAATAAAGAACAATTAACGCAAGGAGAGCTTTTTTATGCAGTTGTAGATGAAGTCGATTCAATTTTAGTTGATGAAGCCAGAACTCCGTTAATAATTTCTGGGACAGTCACAGAATCTACAAAATGGTATCAACAGTTCTCAAAAATTGTTAAAACTATGAAAGAAGATATTCATTATGAAGTTGATGAAACTAAAAGACAGATACACCCAACTGAAGAAGGAATTGAATTTGTAGAGTCAAAACTAGGAGTAGCTAATTTATATGAAAATACAGAAACCAATTTTATACACTATCTCACAGCTTCTTTAAGGGCAAAAGCAGTATATGTTAAAGATGTTGATTATATTGTTTCTGAAGGTCAAATAAAGATTGTTGATGAATTTACAGGGAGGATCTTAGAGGGAAGAAGGTATTCTGATGGATTACACCAAGCTATTGAAGCAAAGGAAAATGTTAGAATTCAGGATGAAAACCAGACCTTAGCATCTGTTACTTACCAAAATTATTTCAGAATGTATGAAAATTTATCTGGAATGACAGGAACAGCAAAAACAGAAGAAGAAGAATTAATTCAAATATACAATCTTGAAGTTATTGAGATTCCAACAAATTTACCAATTCAACGTGCTGATAATCAAGACGTTGTTTACAAAACTAAAAAAGCAAAATTAGAAGCTGTTATTAATGATATAAAAGAAAGAAATGAAAAGGGTCAGCCAGTTCTTTTGGGAACTGTTTCTGTTGAATCATCAGAGGAGATTTCAAAATCTTTAACAAACAATGGAATTAAACACTCTGTATTAAACGCAAAAAACCATGAGCAGGAAGCTTCAATTATAGCTCAAGCTGGAAAACTCAAAGCTGTAACAGTTGCAACGAATATGGCTGGTAGAGGAGTTGATATAAAATTAGGCGGAAATAGTGAAGAGATGACTTTATTAGAAGCTAAAAATGAAGACAAGTTGGATGATATTGATTTTATTAACAAAAAAAGACAGGAGAACGAAAAAAAGACTATTGAAGAGAAAGAGCAAGTTCTAAAATGTGGAGGACTTTATGTTATAGGAACTGAAAGACATGAGTCTAGGAGAATTGATAATCAACTTAGGGGAAGATCTGGAAGACAGGGTGACCCTGGTGAATCAAGATTCTTTATTAGCTTAGAAGACGATTTAATGAGAAGATTCCAAGGTGAAAGAATTCAATCAATTATGGATAAATTAAATTTACCTGATGATGAGAGAATAGAGCAGAATATGGTTACTAAGAGTATTGAGAGAGCTCAGGCACAGGTTGAATCGTTAAATTTTGAAATTAGAAAGAATGTACTTAAATTCGATCAAGTTCTCAACCAACAAAGAGAAGTTATTTATAAATGGAGAAGAAAATTATTAGTATCTGAAGATATATCAGATTTAATTTACGAGTGGTTAGATGATTTGACTGAAACTATACAAAAGAATATAGATTCGCATAAACAAAGTTATGAGAATAAAGAACATTTTGAGATGTTAATTAACGAAGAACTTAATTCAATTCTTAATGAAGTAAATAAAAACAAACTACTTGAAACAAAAGAAATAAATGATTATTTAGAGGTTAATGATTCATTAAAAAGTTTATTTCAAGATAATAGTGAATCTCATGCTTCGGACTTTTGGAATATAGCGAGAATGGCGTCACTTTCATTTATTGATCAGTTTTGGAAAACACATCTATCTGAAATGGATTATTTAAGGTCAGGGATTGGTTTAAGAGCAATGGGTCAACGAGACCCATTAGTTGAGTATCAAAAGGAAGGTTATGATTTATTTGAAGAGTTAGTTTTTAATGTTAAAACATCAGTAATTAGACTATTGTTAAACTTTGATTCAACAATTATAAAAAAAGAAGTTAATGAACAAAAAGAAAAAAAAGAGATAAATAGGAAAGAAAAAGGTACGAATTTTAAGAAGATTGGCCGAAATGATCCGTGTCATTGTGGCTCAGGTTTAAAATATAAAAAGTGTCATGGTTAAGTTATGTATAAAGAATTAGAAAATACTGCAAAGTCTCTTTTAGAGAGATTAGATTCCGCTAAGGAGTATCTTTGACTTTAATTCAAAATTAGAGCAATTGGAAAAACTTAATAAATTAATCTCTGATGAGAATTTTTGGAAAAATAATAAACAAGCAAAAAATATTACAAAAGAAGCCTCAACAGTAGAGAAAGTAATAAATAGTTTAAATAATCTTGAAAAAGAATTAGAAGATTTGAAAGAGTTGATTGAATTAAGTAAAAACGAAAATTCTGAATTGGAACAAGTCAAAATTCAATTAAATCAATTTGAAAAAAAGGTTGAAGAGTTAGAAGAAGAATCATTATTCAATGGAGAATACGATGATTTGAATGCTGTACTTAATATTAATGCAGGTGCTGGTGGAGTAGACGCTCATGACTGGGCTGAGATTCTCTATAGAATGTATCTAAGATATTTAGATAATGAAAAAATGGATTATGAAATTGAAGAATTGTCAAGTGGTGAAGAAGCAGGTATCAAGTCAGTTTCAATAAGAGTTAACTCATTTAGAGCCTATGGACTTTTGGAAGGTGAAAGAGGAGTTCATAGGTTAGTAAGAATTAGTCCTTTTGATAGCAACAAGAGGAGGCATACTAGTTTTGCTGGTGTAGACGTTGTTCCTTTAATAGAAGATTCAGGTGAATTAGAGATTAAAGATGAAGAGTTGAGAATAGATGTATATAGATCTTCTGGGGCCGGAGGACAGCATGTTAATACAACAGATTCAGCTGTAAGAATAACTCATATTCCAACTGGAATAGTTGTAGCATGTCAAGCAGAGAGATCACAATTACAGAACAAGATAAGAGCATTAGATTTATTAAAATCAAAAATAGCAATAAGAGAAAAAGAGGAAAAATTAAAAAAAATAGATGATATTAGGGGTGAGCAAGTTGAAGCTGGATGGGGTAGGCAAATAAGATCATATGTTATGCAACCATATCAGCAAGTTAAAGACTCAAGAACTAGTATTGAAGTTGGAAATATCCAGTCTGTATTGGATGGTGATATTTCCATTTTTATTAAAGAGTATCTAAAATGGCGTAGACAGGGGTTAAATGATTAAATTAGAAAACGTTTCTTTGGTATTTCAAGGTGGTAGTGTTGCGCTATCAAATGTATCTGCGTCTGTTGACGAAGGAGAGTTCGTTTATTTGATCGGTCCATCAGGAAGTGGTAAATCATCTTTCCTTAAACTTTTGTATAAAGAGTACCTTGCGACAAAGGGGAAAATAGAAGTTGCTGATATGGAAGTAACTTCTTTACCTAAGTGGCGGATACCTATTTTAAGGAGAAAACTTGGAATAGTGACCCAAGAACCCCAACTACTAGAAGATAGAACAACTTTTGAAAATATAAGCTTTGCTTTAGAAGTTCTTGGCTACGATATCAAAGAAATAGAAGAAAAAACATCTACGTTAATTGATTTAGTTGAGCTTGATGAAAGTGTCTTTAAGTTTCCCTATCAGTTGTCTGGAGGAGAGCAAACAAGGGTAAGTATTGCCAGAGCACTTGCAAGTAATCCTTTGCTTTTATTGTGCGATGAGCCAACCGGTAATTTAGATCCTGACTTAAGTATCCAGATTATAACTTTGTTAGAAAAAATCAATAGAGCAGGTACAACAGTTGTTATGGCAACACACGACTCCTCAATTGTTAATAGAAGAAAAAAGAGAGTTATACAGCTTAAAGAAGGCAAGCTTCTGAGCGATGTAGATGGCGGCAGGTATCTATAGGATGCAATTATGAATAAATTTTCATACGTAATAAAAAATACTTTTATAAATATGAGAAGAAATCCACTTCTTGTAGTTGCAACTATGCTTGCTGTTTTAGTTTCTAGTTTTTTAGTGTTTACAACTTTATCAGGAAGAGCTGTAGTAGAGAATAATACTGCAAGGTGGCAAAATGGAGTTCATGTTGTGATTTTCCTTGATGATAGAGTAACAACGACCGCACATAAGCAATTGCAAGAATCTCTCGAAACATATCCGGAAGTGAGAATGGTTGATTACTTCACTAAAGCAGAAGCTGCAGATGAATTTAAGCTTTTGTTTAAAGATCAACCAGAATTAATTCAAGAGGTTGATTTTGAAAGATTACCTTCATCCTTGAGAGTTAACCTAAATAATCCTGGTGATTATGAACTAATTATAGAGAGAATGGATGGTAACCCAGCTGTTAAGGAGATTAGAGCTTCAGGTGAGGCGATTGATAGACTATTAAGCTTAACCAATACATTGGTTATCTCAGCTTCAGTTTTTGCTGCTTTGATTGCTTTTGCTGCACTTATTTTAATTATTAATACTTTGAGATTGACAGCTTATGCAAAACGTAAAGAAATAAAAATTATGAAAACTATAGGGGCTTCTTCAACTTATATAAGGCTCCCATTTATTTTAGAAGCGATATTCGAATCATTAATCGGGACGTCTTTAGCAATTGGTTTAGGTTGGGGAGTAATTCAATACTCGAAAGGTTCAGTAATAGCTGAAAGTATTTTCGACATAACAATTTCAGATGGATATTTAATTAATTTAACTCTAATTCTTTTATTATCATCTTTAGTCTTTGGTTTAATTGCAAGCTTTATTGGAATAAGGAAAGTATTAAATGAGTAAAAAAATAATATCTTTAACTTTATTTTTTACACTATTTCTTCAACTAGTTTCAACGGACGATGTTAATGCAATTACAGCAGAAGAGAGATTAGAAGAAGTGGAAAAACAATTACAAGCTGTAGCAGATCAAATCAAACAGTACGAAGGAGAGAAGACTGATTTAGAGAAGGCAATATTAGCTAATGATGCTGCACTAGACCAAGTGAATCGAGAGCTATCTCAAGTTCAAGCTAGATTAGTACAGGCCGAAAAAGAATTAGATATAGCTTTGGCAGGATATGATCAAACTCTTGAGAATTTAGCAGAAGTTCAGCAAAATATTATTCAAGAGCAAACGAAATTGGGAAAAATTAAAAATGAAATATCTGATGTAAAAGATGAATTATTTGAAACACAAAAGAATTTAAATGTTGCAAAAGAAGATCTCCAAGAACAGGCTATAAAGTTATATATAAACGGAGTAATGAGCCCTTCGACAGCTCTATTTATTGACTTGAATGAATTATCTGATTTTTTAGCTGCTCTTGGGTATGCATCTTCTATAGTTGATTCAGCTTATGAAATTGTAGAACAGCTAAATGCTTTTGAAAGGCTTGCAGAAACCCAGACTGAATTTTTAACAGGAAGAGAAACTGAGAGAGAAGAAACAATAAGTACTTTACAAGACGAAGAAGAAAAAAGAAATGAGATATCAATAGAAGCAGAAGAATATGCTGAAGATATAGAGGCAAAAAAAGATGTTGTAGAGTCTGAAAAAAGACAAGTAGAAAATAAAAAAGCACAGGTTTTATCTGAAAGAAGAAATGCACAAAAACTTTTAAATGAAGCCAACAAAGAACTAGAAAAAGCAGAAAAGTTTTATGCAGATCTAGAAAAGCTTGAGGATGCTATACAAGCAGATATTGAGAGGTTGAGTACTTTAGGTGGCGCTGCACCTGATAAGTTATCTTGGCCAATTACAGGAAGTTATGTATCAAGTGGTTATAAATGGAGAAGATTGGGAGGTGTAACAAACTTTCATGGAGCAATAGATATACCATCATCAAGGGGAACTCCAATTAAAGCTGCAGCTGGTGGGGTTGTAATTATTGCAAGATATTATGGAGCAGCGGGCAATACTGTCTTTATAGATCATGGTGGTGGTATGACAACTCTATATTTCCATATGAATACAATTTATGCATCTGTTGGGCAGACTGTAGTTACCGGCGATACCATTGGAACAGTAGGTACTACAGGGAGAACAACAGGTCCGCATTTGCATTTTGAAGTACGAGTAAAAAATCCTTACTCAGTTGATTGTAATCTTCCGTATCTTGATCCAACATCTAGAGGTAGAATGAATCCTTATTGTTTTCTTGATTAAATTATGAAAGTTTTTGCAAAAAATACAAAAGCAAAAAACTCATATGAGTTTATTGAGTACTTTGAAGCAGGAATTGTATTAACTGGTCCTGAAACTAAAAGCATAAGAAACGGGGGAGCTTCAGTCATTAATGCTTTTGCGATTATTGAAAACGAAGAAGCAATGCTTTATGAAATGAATATTGAGCCTTATAAATATTCTGACATAGAAGATTATGATCCTAAAACTTCAAGGAAATTATTACTACACAAGAGAGAGATTAAGAGGTTGATAGGGCTTACTTCAACTAAAGGACATACTCTAGTTGCTACAAAATTATTTGAAAAGAATGGTTTTATAAAAGTTGAAGTTGCTTTAGCTAAAGGGAAAAAAGATTATGACAAAAGAGATAAAATTGATAATAAAAGAATCTCTAAAGAAATGAGAAAATATAAATAGTAGGAATCTATAAAATTTAAAAGAAAACTGTATTCTGTATATAATTGTTTTCTTTATATACTCAACCTATTGCATAAAGGAGAAATAAATGGTTAAAGAGATTAACGCAGAAGAATATGAACAATTAAAACAATCAACTAAACCTGTTGTAATTGATTTTCATGCTACTTGGTGTGGTCCTTGTAAAATATTGAGTCCCATTTTAGAAGAGCTTCAAGAAGAAATGGAAGAAGTAGAGTTCGTAAAATTAGATGTTGATCAATTTCCAGAGATTTCAGGAGCTAACCAAGTTATGGGCGTGCCAACAGTTGTAATAATAAAAGATGGAGAAGTAAAAGACAGGTTTGTTGGGGTTCAGCCTAAAGAGACAATAAAAGAAAAGATTTTAGCAATTACCTAATAATGTTAAAGGCTATATTAGTTCTTCAAATACTAATACTTATAATATTGGGGATATTTGGATTTTATTTTTTTAATCAATTAAGTACTATTTACGCTGAAGTTGAGAAAGCCTTAGTAGTTATTGAAGAAATGGAAACTTATATGAATCAGGTAAAAACTATAGTAGAAAAATTTAATGAGTTAGAAGCTTTATTTGATAGCTTGAGTAGGCTTTCAGAGATTCTATCATCATTAACTAATCCATTTAATGGAGAAGGATAATGATGAAAGAAATTAAATTTTATACAACACAATGGTGTGGCGACTGCGTTAGGTCGAAGGCTTTATTAAATAAATTAAATGTCACCTTTGAAGAAATTGATATCGATGTAAATAAAGAAGCATATGAATTTGTTAGAGATTTACAAAATGCTAAACCTAGGATTCCTACTATCTTATTTGATGATGGCTCTTATTTGATTGAACCAACAGATTTAGAACTTAGTGAAAAAATTAATTCATATTTAAAATAATAGATTTTTGAGAGATTAGCATTAGAGAAGTTAATACATGCATAATGAAAATACTTATATGTGATAAATTAGATACACTGGCAGTTGAAAATCTTCAAGAACTTGGTGATTGTATAGATGTCTCTAACGAAAAAAATAAAGAAGCATTAATTGAGGAAAATATTGCTGATGCAGATATTCTTTTAGTCAGAAGTGGTACCAACATAACCAAAGAGTTAATTGATAAAGCTAATTCTTTAAAAATTATTGCTCGCTGTGGAGTCGGAATTGATAATATTGAAATATCTGAAGCTACAAAGAAAAATATTTTTGTAACAAACACACCAAATGCCAACATCATATCCGCAGCTGAACTAACTATAGGTTTAATGATTGCTGCTGCTAGAAATATATCTATTGCAGATAACTCTCTAAAAAACAAAGAATGGAGTCGCTCAGAATTTACAGGTATTGAGCTATACGGCAAGCAGTTAGGTTTAGTTGGTTTTGGAAAAGTTGCTAGGTTGGTTTCTGAAAGACTTCAAAGCTTTGGAATGAAGGTAGTTTTTTATGATCCATTTGTAGAGAGTTCAACTGAAGTTGAGCAAAAACTTAATTTAAATGAATTACTAGAGACATCTGATTTTGTTTCACTCCATGTGCCAAAGACTGACGAAACAAAAAATCTTATTTCAAAAGATAAATTATCAATTATGAAATCAAACGCAATAATAATCAATGCCTCTAGAGGGGGTGTAATTGATGAAGATGCTGTATTTGAATTAGTAAATCAAAATAAATTATTTTCAGCAGGTTTTGATGTTTATGAGAATGAACCTCCAAACCTTGATAAAGAAAGCATCAATTCTAAAGCTATCACGCTTCCTCACCTAGGGGCTTCTACAAAAGAAGCTCAACAAAGGACAGGCAAGGAAGTTGTAGACAATATTAAAGACATTCTTTCAGGTGACCTTACTTCTGTTTTAAATAAAAAATAATAAAAACTGTTGTATTAGTTTTTAAAAAATACCATAATAATTATACGATTTAGTTGTTTGGCTGGCACCAATAACAAATTCCAAAAAAATTTCTTGTTTACAAGAAATAATTCATCCATAATGTAGGTATGTTAAATAACAAAATTTCAGACTACAAAACAATTAATACTGCAATAGCCATATTTGGTGCTTTTTCTGCTTTGGTTTTAGCATTGGCTCCAGCTACTGTTGCTACTATTTTTAAAATTTCTTACCAAGTTCAATCTACTGGTTCATGGTTCAGCTCAGGAAGAGCTATAGCCATAATGTGTATCTCAATTTCTCTTCTAGCTTCATGGTCAAGATTTATTAATGAAATTTATGCTCAAAAAGTTATTATGAGATTCTATGCAACCCTATTTGCTGGTTTTGCTATCAGTAACTTTCTTGGAGGTGTTGAATCTGGTGTACCTGTTCATTCGATGAGTTTTGCATTTATTGCAGTACTAGTTTTAATGAGTTGGTTGTGCTGGAATAATAGCAAAGGAATTACTCCAAATACTAAAGCTGTTAACTCTACTGGTAATGTATCAGTAGTTCCTAACCAAACTTCTCAAGTATTAGAAGACATTAAAGAAATAAATTAAAAAAGCTTATTTAAAATTTGAAACAGTTTCATAAATTTTTGTAATTCTTTCGTAAATTGGCCAACCATTAGGAATACATCCATCTGTTGTTTTTGATTGTTGCATCATTAATGGAGCCAAAGCATTTTGAGATGGACAATTTGTATGGCCCCATCCGAGAAGATGACCTATTTCATGATTTATAAGATAAAGTCTATAAGTACCTAAATCTACTCCGAAGTCTTTTGCACCAGAGAGCCATCTGAAGATATTGATAACTACTTGATTACCATTTCTACACGAGTAGATACCGTTTGTTTGTAACGGATAACACATTTCATCAACGGTAGTTGGAGTTGCAAAGAAAATATGAAAGTCAGCTTCATTATATGTTACAACCTGGAATTCTTTGTCAACTACTGTTCTCCACCCTCTTTGATCATTTAATATTGTGGAAATAAAATTTACAAGACAGTCTCCATCAATTGGAAGTTCAGATTCAACAGAAAGAGAAAAGTTAAATTTTTCTTCGTCATAAGGATTAGCTTCAAGAGTATTAACCCATTGATTTTCTGTTATAGCTATATTCTCAGTTAAGCAACCTTCTTCAAGGTTAACTCCTTCTATAATTTTGCTTGCCACTGTCTGCTCTATACTTGTGTAAATTGATATATTAGATGTGTAAAAATCTACACCATCACTATCAGGAAGAGTAAATCGTTCATTAGATTGGAATTCATCTTCAACAGTTAATAAGTTATCGTTTATGGGTAATGTTGTAGTTGTAGTTGTAGTTGGAGAAGTTACATTGCTTTTTTCGACAATAGTTGGCTCAAGAATATTATCTGCACTAACAGTATTTTGTATATTGTTGTTGATTATTACATTTCCAGATATGTTGAAATATTCAAAGAATATATATATAGAACTAAATGCAAAAATAAATATATAAACAAGCAATAAAGTTTTTCTTTTCTCCACAAAACTATGTTAGAGAAAGTTATTTATTCATCAATATTTTTTTTATAACCTAATTCATCAATGAAGGATTCTGGTTCTAATCCTAGACCATCAGCAACCCGGTTTATGTAATTAAAGTAAGAAATGACTTGAATAATCTCTGAGATTTCTTTCTCGTTATATTGATGTTTTTTGAAGTTCTCAATATCTAAATTAGAAATGCTATTTGGATATTTTGTCAATTTTTCAGCAAATTTGCATAATGTCATGTGTTTATCAGACAATGAGCTATTCTTCCAATCTTCAGCAACTTCGTCTATTAGCTTTTGATCATTTGTCTCCGACCGGAGATCATATAAATGTGCACGTATTCAGTATTCACACTCATTAGTAATTGATGTCACTACAGCAAGTAGTTCTCTATCAAATCTCGTTAAATTTGAATTTCCAAACATGGTTGAACCATAAAGTCTCATAGAGTCTTGAAGAATTTCAGGTGTTTGAGATTGAATACTCAAAATTTTCCATATTCTTCCAGCTCTTCTGATTCCTTTTTCATATTCTTTTTTTAAGAGCCCATTTGATTCTTCAAAGTTAAAAATTTTAATAAATGCCATACTAAATAGTCTTGCTTAAAATAATTATTATGCAACTAACTAAAGAATTAAAAAATGCTATTGAAAAAAATGCTTTTGCAGCAATCGCAACTCATTTGGAGAGTAATGAGATACAAAATCATTTAATGTGGATTGATTATAAAAAAGATTATCTACTTATTAATACAGAAAAAGGAAGAAAAAAAACATTTAATATCAGAAGTAATAAAAATATTACAATAGTAGTTTTTGAACCCTCAGCAATGTACACAAGCTGGGAAGTAAGAGGAACAGTGACAGAGATAGTTAGTGACAAGAGCGCAAATGATCATATAGATAAACTATCTTATAGATATACAAAAAAACCCTATAAAAGAGAAGAAGGGGTTTCTTGGGAGGAAGGAAATATCAAGGATAGAGAGATTTGGATTATTGAAATAAATAAACTAAATTCAATGATACGACCTCAGGCTAAATCTAAATCAGAGTGAAATTTTAAAAAAGGATTTTCTTCAAAAACTTTCTTTTCATCTTCGCCTAGATAGTTTTTTATTAATTCTTCGGCATCAAAAGTTAAATTGCCACCACGTTTTTCCATCCCACCTGTTTTTATAAATATATTCTCAGGTACTTTTTTCAAATATTTTTTTACATTCTCTTCAGATATTCTTAATTCTTTTGCTAAAGATAATTCAACCTTTATTGATTCCGGTAATACGTTGCATGAGAAAACATATAATGATGAGAACATTGCCCAGTCAATTTCACTAGGTCTTCTTCCTTTTTCAAATACTGAAAAATCATAGTTTAAAAAATGTTTATAAGGTGAGTAATCATATGTTGCTTTATCATTCAATTGTTTAAATAAAAATCTATCTAAAAGCTTTAAATCAAGAGAACTAATTTCCATCGTATCTTTAGACAAAGAAAGTTCATCTTCAATTTTTTTAATAACCATCTCGTTTATTAATATTTTTCCATGATAATTTTCAATTTTTACTTCTAAAGAAGTGTTTTTTGGAATAAATATTAAACCATCATTATCCTTTGAATCTAAAGTTATTTCTAGATTTACACCCAGTTCAAAATTTTGTTGACTTGATTCCATATCTTAATTTTTATGTTGGTTAATTAATATTGTAGGACCATAATAGTTGTATGGGGGTGAACTGGCTTCGACTTTGAAGTGAGTCTTCCAGTAGCGAGTCGAGGGTCCTAGGGCCTCGTAAAAAACGTAGGAAAAAAATATAACTGCCAAACCTAAATTGGCTATAGCCGCTTAATTGTGGCTCGTCGACTATCGGGGTTCCCACCTCGGATAGTATCGGCGTTGAAATGTGGGATGCGAAGTTAGGCTACCGACTAACTTTTAAGTTTTAAGGTAGAAACTATTAAGGAATAGCTTCTGGTGGCTTTCTTAATAGTATTACACCAGATGCACTCGGAGAAGCTGTTAGGTAGCTTAAAAGGACCGGGGTTCGACTCCCCGCACCTCCACCAATATGATTAGTAATAGTAATTTTGATTTTGTTATCATAGGCGGGGGAATAGTAGGTCTATCTACAGCTCTAAAAATTCAAGAATCAGGTAAAACTGTTTTAGTTCTAGAAAAAGAAAAAACTCCAGGATTACATCAGTCTGGAAGAAATTCAGGAGTGATACATTCAGGAATTTATTACAAGCCCAATTCATTTAAATCGCAACTTTCTATAAGGGGTAGGGAACTATTAATTGAATTCCTTAATTTAAAAAAGATTCCGTTTCGATTAGAAGGGAAGATTGTAGTTGATAAAAATATTGAAAAGATTGAGAATCTTTTCAATAGAAGTAAAAACTTAAATATGGAAGGGACAAAAATATTAACGAATCAGGAACTTTTAACTAAAGAACCTTATTCAATTATCAAACAAGGATTATTTGTTCCTCAAGCTGGGGTAGTCAATTATAGAAAAGTAACTGAAGCATTAGCAGAAGAGTTTTCTGGACTTGGTGGTAAAATCGAATATTTTGAAGAAATTATATCTATTGAATCTACAAAAGACGGAAAGATTCTTAAGAGTAAAAAAAACAAGTTTCAAGGAGATTATTTAATTAATTGCGGAGGATTATATTCAGATAAATTAGCTAAGTTGGATGGTTTAAATCCTAATGTTCGAATTATTCCTTTTAGAGGTGAGTATTACACTCTTGTTAAATCAAAAAACAATCTTGTTAATAACATGATTTACCCCATTTCAGATCCAGACCTTCCTTTTCTTGGAATCCACTTAACCCGAACAATTGATGGAAATATTGAAGCAGGTCCAAATGCAGTATTTGCTTTTGCAAAAGAAGGATATAAATGGACAAATTTTAATTTCAAAGAAACTTTGAATAGTTTGGCGTATCCTGGAATGCTTAAATTAGGTAAAAAATACTTTAAAACCGGAATTTCAGAAATGCATAGATCTTTGAATAAAAAAGCATTTGTAAATGAAATAAATAAATTAATTTCTGGAATAACGACTAAAGATATAGAAGTTAGAGAATCAGGAGTTAGGGCACAAGCAGTGGATAGGGATGGCAAATTGGTCGATGATTTTATGTTTCAAGAAGGATTGAGCTCTCTGCACGTATTAAATGCACCTAGTCCTGCAGCAACAGCATGTCTAGCAATTGGAGAATATATAGCTTCTAAGGTATTGAAGTAGGATTAGTTACCTGTTACCTGTTTGTACATCCCAAAGGCTTGAATAAACTTTACCAATTGAAACAAGCTCATCATGTGTACCATTTTCAACAATTGCTCCATTTTCTAACACATATATTTTGTCTGCATTCCTAATTGTTGAAAGACGATGAGCAATTGCAATAACAGTTCTACCTTCTTTTAGGGTATCTAAGGAACGTTGTATTGCAGCCTCTGTTTCATTATCAACAGCTGAAGTTGCTTCATCTAGTATTAATATTTCTGGGTTCTTTAAAATTGCCCTAGCTATAGATATTCTTTGTCTTTGTCCACCAGAGAGTTTTTGACCTCTCTCTCCGACTATTGTGTGTTCTTTATTTGGTAGTTGGTTTATAAATTCATCAGATTCAGATAATCTCGCTGCTTCCCAAATTTCATCATCAGTCGCATCTAGGTTTCCATATGCAATATTTTCAAAAACTGATCCTTCAAATAGAAAAATATCTTGGCTTACTAAAGCAATATTATTTCTAAGGCTTTGTAGATTTAAATCTTTAATATCTATTTGGTCAAATTTAATACTTCCTTTACTAACATCGTAAAGTCTTAAAATAAGCTTTATCATTGTTGATTTACCAGAACCTGTGCTTCCAACTATTGCCACAGTATCACCTTTATTTATTTCAACAGAAACATTATTTAAAACTGAAAATCCTTCTACATAAGAAAAATTAACATTATCAAAAACTATAGAATTATCAAATTTGATTAGCTCATTATCACCGCTAGTGATTTTTGGCATTGTTTCTTTAAGTGTGTTGATTCTCTTAAATGAGGCCATAGCTCTTTGATATAAATCAAAAGTATCTCCAAGTTCCGTTAATGGCCAAAGCAGTCTTTGAGTTATAAACAAAAGAACAGAATACATTGCTACTTTTATTTGACCATCTAAAGCTAAAAATCCTCCTATCAACAAAGTTGCTGTAAATCCAAACAAGATAGCAATTCTGATTATTGGAATAAATGCAGCCGAAAGTCTTATAGCGTGGTAATTTGCTGCTTTTACATCTTCTGAAGATTTATTTATTCTTTCACTCTCTCTTTTCTCTCTATTAAAACTTTTAACTGTCAATATTCCAGTTAGTGAATTAGACAAGTTAGCATTTAAAGACTCAATTGTGTTTCGAATTTTTGTGTATCTTTTAGCAATTGTTTTAGTAAATCTAAATGATCCAAAAATAATTATAGGTATAGGTATAAATGCAAAAATAGCTATTAACGGAGAGATGTAAATAAAGGTTCCACCTATTACGACCACAGTTGTTATTGTTTGTAAGAGTTTATTTGCTCCAGTATCAAGAAATTTTTCAAGTTGATTAACGTCATCATTCAATATAGCCATCAACCTTCCAGAAGATTTATTTTCAAAAAATTCTAAATCAAGACCTAATACATTATTAAAAGTTTCAGTTCTTAGCTTGTGTTCTATATCTTGTGATATATTTCGCCAGGTTACAGCTGCTACATAATCAAAAGTTGATTCAAGACCCCAAATTATAAAAGTTAGTACAGCTAAGATTATTAGCTGCTGTCTTCTATCTTCATATCCTAGATTTCCTAAAAATGAATCTGATCCTTCAACAACTATATCTATTGCTACCCCTATTAATACAGGAGGGGCTAGATCAAATAATTTATTTAAAATTGAATAAATTATTCCTCTTTTAATTTTTGTATCCTGTTTTTGGGAATACAGAAATAATTTTTTTAAATTATTTTCTTTCATATAGATTTAATCTTAACTTTTGCTTAAATTTTTAATTCCGTCTCTTATCTCTTTAAGCAATATTACTTCTTTTGATTCTGAAGCAGGCTCTTCAACCTCTTCTTCATCAACCATATCTTCAAAATGATTGTAAGCCTTAATTACTAAGAACATGACAAAAGCAATAATAAGGTAATTAATTATCTCACCTAAAAAAGCACCAGCACTTCCTGCTTTTATTCCAGAAGCTGGATCTACATCACCAAACATTCCTAAATTTTCTAAATTTGGAATATTTAAGACCAAGCCAATTAATGGTTCAACCATTCTTTTTGTAAAGACATCTACTAATGATTTAAATGAAGCTCCCATTACAAAAGCCACACCTAATTCAACGACATTTCCTCTATTTATAAAGTTTCTAAATTCTTTTATCACGAATTTTCTCCTTTAGATTTTCTCTCATTATTTAAGATTACAAGTATTCTTAAATCCTATGAGAAAATTTCAAATTTATTTTTTATCGTTTTTGCTTTTTGCCTATTGTGGTGCATCTGAGGAATCAGTTCAAGAGGTAGCTGAAGATACAACCACAAGCACAACATCAACTTCCACAACATCATCCACTACTACAACAACCATTATTGAAGAAGAAAAGATAGTAGATGAGTATGGAATAGAGTTAATAGAAATGAGTCCAGAGATGAAGGAACAATTTGATGAATTGATTGCTTTCGTAGAATTAAGAACTGGGTTAGAGTTCACGGAATATCCAAAGTTTCAGCTTTATACCTTAAATGGTTACAGGGAGTATAGCGTTGCTTCATACTTGGATGATTTTGAAGAAGATTATGAAGAAGGTGAATGGGAAAGAGCTGTTTTATCTGAAAATATGTGGGGTTTAAATACAGCTACTCCTGATGAACTAAAGGACCTTCTTGTTGAATTTCAAAGGTGTGCATCTTCAGGTTCTTACAATTTATTAGATAAGATTTTAAGAGTCCCAGTAAAAAAGAATCAGAAAAAATTAAATTTATTTGAACAATCTGTAATTACGCATGAGCTTGTTCACTCACTACAAGGACAGATTATTGATTTATCAGCTTGGTATTACGAAATGAAAGATGCTGATGATTTTTCAGATTATTATGGCAGGAGATCAATTATGGAAGCTCAAGCTGATATAATTCAAGAACGTTGGGAGGGTGGATTAGACTCCTATGATCGTCAGACATTACAATCTCAATACCCAGCTGGTTGTGGTGTTTCTTTACCTGAATATTTCTACATTCCTTTTGATTTGTATTACGGATATGGCGGCATACTAGGTAAAGAAATTTATAACAATGGTGGCATGGAAGCATTAAATGAAGCATTATATTTACTCCCTACACCTGAACAGGTTTATGAGCCTGAAAAATATTTTTCAGGGGAGATTTACGATGATATTGAGATTAGTGATTTAGCAATAGAAGGCTATTCATTGGTTGATGAAGGAAAATTTAATTCACTTGATCTTGTATACCTTCTTCAAGGCAATATAGGGCAAAAACAAGCTGTTGAAGCGGCCGTGGGTCTTAATGGTGGATCTTGGAAAGACTATCAAGATGCAGAAGGTAAATTATTTATGTCAGTAAAACTTAATGGAGATAATTCAACAGAATTAAGTGAAATATACGAGGCATTTATTGATTGGGCTGAAGCTCAAGAAAGGTTTATTGCATATACAACAGCAGACTTTACAGGAAATTTATTTATTGGCGAATTAACAAGCTTTTGGATTGAAAATGATGGTGAGTTTGTGAGAATATTACTTGCCATTGATCAAAATCTATTAAAAGATATACTTTCTAATTGTTCATCAGGGCCTTGTAAACAAGATTTCTAAAACGTGGGCACTTTTTATATATGTGCTACGCCTATAGGGAACTTAGATGATATTTCAATTCGGTTAAAAGATACACTAGCTAAAGTTGATGCAATTTACGCTGAAGACACAAGAAGAGCAAATAAATTACTTAATCACTTAGATATTAAAAAACCTGTTAGTTCCTATTTTGTTGGAAATGAAAAAAAGAAAATTGATGAGATTATTGATTTAATTGAAGAGAGTAAATCAGTTGCATTAATTTCCGATGCTGGAACACCTTTAATTTCTGACCCAGGTGAAGAATTAGTCAAAGCTTTGATTTTAAATGAAATAAAGATAGAGTCTATCCCTGGACCTTCTAGCGTAATGGTCGCTTTAACATTGTCGGGATTTGATACTAATAAATTTCAATTTCATGGCTTTATACCAAAATCAGGTAAGGAGAGAGAAGATTTTTTTTCATTTATAAAAACTTTAACCACGACTTTAGTTTGCTTTACCTCTCCTAATCGGCTTTTAAAAGATTTAGAGGAGTTTGTTAAATATAAAATTGATAATGAATTAGTTATTTGTAGAGAATTAACTAAAAAATTTGAAAGTATTTATAGAGGGACTGCTCAATCTTTAATAGATGACTTGAGTCAGAATAAAATTAAAGGCGAAGTAACAATTGTTGTAAGTAAATCTGACATTGCAGAGTCTCTTGATACTGACATTCAAAAGGCTGTCGATAATTTGCTCAGATTTAATATACCCAAAAGAGATATTGCAAAAATTTTATCTTCCTTAACAAGTTTTGGAACTAATGAAATCTATGAAAAGATTAAAGATTTTTAATAGTTTTCAGACACTTAGAGCATAAAAATTTATCTTTAATTTGAACGCTTACATTTTTATTTCCACAGATATCACAATTATTATGTCCCTTTGTAATGATAAGTTGATTGTTTTCAACAAACATTGAAATATCATCATTGTGGTTAATGTCCAGAGCCTTTCTTATTGATTTTGGTATAACTACTCTTCCAAGATTATCAATCTTTCCTTTATTACCTTTGACCATATTTTTATTGCTCCTATTCTTATATAGTAGTGAAAGAGTATCTATCAAATCAAGAATTCAAATGGGTAGATACCCATTGTCATCTACAGCTTGCAAAACTTGAATTTAATGAATTAGATTTTTCTAATATTGAATATTTGATTATCCCTGGAGTTGATTCTAAGTCATCTATTAAAGCTAAGGAAGTAACAGAATCGCTTCCTATAAAAGGTTATTGGTCAGCAGGTTTGCATCCTCATGATGCAAAAAAATTAGAAGAGCAAAAGTCTATCCTGGCCGAATTATTTTTAGAAGCTGATCTAATAGGTGAGACAGGCCTAGATTATTATCGAAATTTGTCATCAAAGGATCAACAAATTGATAACCTGAAGTTTCACTTAGATGCATCAAGAGAATTAAAGAAACCAATAATTATACATTGTAGAGATAGCTTTGAAGATGTGTATAAATTAGTTAAAGAGTATGAAGGAGATTTTCCAATAATATTACATTCTTGGACAGGAGGAAAAAAATGGACAAGACGATATTTAGAGCTTGATATTTATTTTTCAATCTCTGGAATTGTAACCTACGATACAGCAAAAGATCTCCAATTAGCAGTTGAAGATATCCCTTTAGAAAAGTTGCTTTTAGAGACAGACACACCCTATCTAACACCTGTACCAAAAAGAGGAGAAGATAATCAACCAGGGTTTGTAAGTTACACAGCAAAAAAAGTTGCTGAGATAAAAGGCGTAGAGCTAAGAGAGCTATCTATTCATACAAAACAAAATACAGACACTGTATTAGGATTATAAGTTTTATGAGTGAGATACATTGGGTTAAACAATTAGAGAAAGATGCAAATAATAATCTTGGCCAAAATTTTTTAATTGATTCAAATATATCGAGGAAGATTACAAAACTTGTTCAGGGCCAACTTGGTGATCCAATTTTAGAGATTGGACCAGGGACAGGTTCTTTAACGAATGAACTTCTTAAAGATAAGTATCGTATTAAAGCAATTGAAATAGACCAAGGATTAGTTAATCTTCTCTCAAATAGATTCATAGATATTCCAAATTTGGAAATAGTGCATGGTGACGCAATGGAATATGATTATTCTGACTTAAAAGGTCCATGGTGGATTATGGTTTCTAATTTGCCTTACTACATGGGCACCAGATTACTCATAAAACTAATTACTGAAGTTGAGCTTATTCATAGATATGTTGTAATGGTGCAACGAGAAGTGGCTGAAAGAATAGTTGCCCAACCAGGGACGAAAGATTACGGAGCATTATCAGTTGTTTGCTCACTATTTACTGATTCAAAAATTCAATTTGACGTAAATAAAAATTGTTTTTTACCTGAACCAAAAATTATTTCTACAGTAGTTACATTGCAACGAGAACCATTAGAAGATAGAGATAAGAGGATAGAGGCTTTTGAGATTGCTAAAGTTGCATTTCAACAAAAAAGAAAAAAAATAAGGACAGCTTTAAAGGAGATTGTTTCTGAGAATGAATTGATTGAATTAAACCTTGATCCAAATATACGTCCAAGCAACTTAACACCCAATGATTACCTAAAATTAGCTAAAAGGAAGTAATGCATTTATACAGTCCAGCAAAATTAAATCTAAATTTAGAAGTTAAAACAGAGGTTAGAGATGGCTTACATACTCTTGAATCACTATTTATCCCTATAGATTTATGTGATGAGATTGAAATCAATGAATCAGAAAACAATGTAGATGAAATTACTTTTACTCCAGAGATTGAATTAACCGGTAAATCAACTATAGAGAAGTCTCTAGATTTATTAAGAGAAGAGAATAATTTCTCAAAACATTTTCTAATAAATGTGACTAAAAATATACCAACTGAATCTGGACTAGGTGGAGGGAGCTCTAATGCTGGTACAATTTTAAATTACTTAAGCAGTGAATATAATTTAAACCTTCCTTCAAATGATTTGATTGCAAAATATATAGGAAGCGATGTTCCCTTTTTTATTTTAGGAAAACCAGCAATAGTAGGTGGGTTAGGAGAAATAGTAGAGGAAAATAATGACATTGGAGATCTTGATATTTTATTAGCAGTACCTCATGAAAGTATTTCAACATCTTTGGCTTACAAAAAATTTGATGAGCTAGGTCAAAAAAATGATTATGAAAAAATAAAAAGTAATAATTTAGAATTATTTAACAATATGTGGAATCCTGCAGTGCGAATAGAGCCAACAATAGAGGAGCATAAGAACCATCTAGAAGAGGTTCTTGAGAATAAGTTTTTTATGTCTGGCACAGGTTCAACATTGTTTTGTCTTGGTGAAAAAAATGATTTAGTTAATAGATTAGAAGGTATCGATAAAACAAGATTTAGATTACTTACAATAACAAAAAAAATTGATAGTAGTTTCTCTCATAATGCTGGTTAGAATTAATGTGCAAAGAACATTGGCGGATGGTGTAATTGGCAACACATTGGGTTTTGGTCCCAACGTTGAGGGTTCGAGTCCTTCTCCGCCAGCTAAATAAATGAAAATATCAGGAGTAATATTAGCTGCCGGTAAGGGGACTAGAATGAAGTCTTCTTTACCTAAAGTATTGCAACCAGTATTAGGCAAGCCAATGATTTATTATGCTCAAGAATCTTTATCAAATTTAGAAAATAAATATGTAATTACTGGCTATGAATCTGAGTTAGTTTCGAGTCATATATTTGATGGATATAAAATTGTAGAACAAAAAGAACAACTTGGAACAGGTCATGCAGTTGTAACTTTGCTTGAAAGTAAAGAGTTTAAGTCCGATAAAAGTGATTACTTAATAATTATTCCAGGAGACGTACCACTTATTGATAAAACTGAATTAGATAAGTTAGTTCAAGAGGTAGTAAAAAAGGATTCACCGATTGGATTAATCTCTGCAGAAGTAAAGAACCCTTCAGGATACGGAAGGATAGTAAGGGACAAAGATAAGGTGAAGAAGATTACTGAAGAAGCAGACGCAAACGATGAAGAAAAATCTATAAGTGAAATTAATTCGGGTATTTATTGTGTTAATAAAGAATTCTTAATAAGCAATATAAAAAATATTAAAAGTGATAATGTGCAAAATGAATTTTATCTTACAGATTTAATTGAGATAGTATTTCAAAATAATCAAGATACAGTTATAGTACAAGTAATAGAAGATACTATAAAAGGTGTTAACTCGATGAGTCAACTAAATGATGTTGAAGATACGCTTAAGGCTAAGTTGATTTCGTCTCACATGGAGAATGGGGTATATTTTCAAGACCCATCAACTACTTACATTGATGAAACAGTAAAAATTCACTCAGGATCAAAAATATTTGCAAACTGCCATTTAACTGGGAACACTGAAATTAAAGAAAATTGTGACATAGGTCCTAACTCCTTAATAAACGATTCAACAATAGGAGAAGGCTCAAAAGTTCTTTACTCTGTTGTTGATGGATCTGATATAGAGAGCAATGGACAAATTGGACCTTATGCTCATTTGAGAACAGGCTCAACATTAGGGGATAATGTAAAAGTAGGAGCATTTGCAGAAACGAAAAATTCAAAAATAAGTAAAGATAGTAAAGTGCCTCATTTAGCTTATGTAGGAGATGCTGAATTAGAAGAAGGTGTTAACTTTTCAGCTGGAGCAATTACTGTCAATTATGATGGGAAAGAAAAACATAAAACTGAGATTAAAAAAGGTGCATTTGTTGGTTCAGATGCAATGTTGGTAGCTCCTGTGACAATTGGAGAAGGCGCAATGGTTGGTGCGGGATCAGTAATTACAAAAGATGTACCTCCAAAATCATTAGGAATTGAACGAAACCAACAAAAGAATATTGATGGCTATATGGATAGAAAAAAAAGCTCAAAGGATAAGAAATGATTGAACAATCCACTAAGAAGAGAATGCTTATTTACTCAGGATCTTCAAATACTAAATTAGCTGAAAAAGTAGCGAAAGAATTAGGTACAGAAATTTCTGAAATTGAAAAAGAACAATTTGCTAGTGGGGAGATTTATATTCGATTAGCTGATAGTGCTAGAGGGGCTGATTGTTTCGTTCTTCAAAGTCATTCTGGAGGAATTAATTTTACAATTATGGAGCAGTTATTAATAGTGGATGCACTAAAAAGAGCTTCTGCAAAAAGGATTACAGCTGTATTACCTTTCTATCCATATTCAAGACAAGATAAAAAAGCCTTACCAAGAGAACCAATTTCTGCACGATTAATTGGAGATTTATTTATAGCTGCCGGAGCTAACAGATTAGTATCTATTGATCTTCATACACAGCAGATACAAGGCTTCATACATGCACCATTTGATCACTTAACAGCCATGCCTCTTTTTGTTGATTACTTTAAAAATAAATATAAAGAATCTGTTTCTGTTATCTCTCCAGATGCTGGAGGTGTTAAAAGAGCAACAATATTTGCAAAGCATTTAGAAGCTTATGTTGGTTTTGTTCACAAAAAAAGAGATCCAAGCAAACATAATGAAGTGAAAGCCTTCACTGTAATTGGTGAAGTTGAAGATCGTCATGCAATATTGATTGATGACATAATTGATACTGGAGGCACAATAGCTGCTGCTTCAAGAATATTAAAAGAGAGGGGAGCAAAGACAGTAAGTGTAGTTGCTACTCATGGAATATTTTCTGAAGGCTCAGTCGAAACGCTTAAAGATGCCCCAATTGATGAGTTTGTTATTACAGACACGCTTGAGCAGAATGGAAATTCAAAACAACTTAAGAATATCACTGTTCTTAGTGTTTCAGAAATAATTGCAAATGCATTAACATCTATATTTGCTGATGATTCTGTTTCAGCATTATTTATGGGTGAGAACGTATTATAAGGAGATAGTATGGCTGAAAAACATAAAGTTAAAATTTCTTTGCTAGGTGGAATGAAAGAATACGAGATAGAAGTTGATGACAAGAAGAAATTTATGAAAGAAATAGAAGATTTAATCAAAAATAGTGGAATGTATTGGTTTAAAGACGATAAAGGTGAAGTAGGTATTAATACTATACAAATTAATTCAATAGAATTTCTAGATGACGATGGAAAAAGAGAGGCTGGGTTAGTCTCTAATAGTTAATTAGATAACCAGTTTTTTTGTATTGTCTTCTAAGGTTTTTTCTTTCTTCTTCAGTAGTTCCACCCCAAATTCCTGAGTCTTGATTTGTATTTATAGCATATTCCAGACAGTCAATCTTGACTGGGCATTCATTACAAATAGCTATTGCTTCATTGCTTTGTTTTAAAGCTTTCATTGATGAACCAACAGGAAAGAAAAGATCAGAGTTTTTAAATGAACAAGCAGCATCAAGCATCCAAGATTCTTTCTCTATATCAAAGCTAAGTACTTGCATATTCAACCTATCCTTGTGAAATAATTCACAAACTATTGTAGTATCATTATAGAATTAAGGATTTGAATTGACTCACATTTTTGGACATAGAGGCTTACCAAATGTTTACATTGAAAATTCTCTTGAAGGTCTTAATAAAGCATTTACATTTTGTGAATATGTAGAAACAGATGTGAGGCTTACTAAAGACAACTCCTTGCTGTTATTTCATGATCCTTATATAAATGAATACTTGATTGAAGAATTAACTGTAAGTGAAATTGAATCATTGCTGCCTGGGGTATCAGTAGAACAAATAGTATTGGAATCTAGAGACCAAATTAAGGGAAAGGTGAATTTTGAAATTAAAACTGAAGGCACTTCTCCCGGGGTTATTGATATTCTCTTTCAAAAAGTATCTAGTATCTCAAAAAATGAAGATATTATTTCTTCCTTCAACTGGGAAGCCTTACTTAGTTTTAAAGAAATTATTACATCTAAATATGGAATCATAATGAATAATGAGGATGACCTGTTTGAAGCAAAAGCATTATCTAATCATGATGATCAATTATTATTTATGGTTGAAAAAGGCTTAATAAATAGTAGAAATTTTGATTTACCAAAAGACAAAACATCAGCTTGGACTGTTAATGATGAAAATGAATTTAAGCGACTTATGGAAATGGGTCTATTTGGAATAATTACAGATATTCCTGATACAATGCAATTATATAAAAAGTAGGAATATGGCAATACTTGATGAATTAAATGACGCTTTAAAAGAAGCGATGAAAACAAAAGAAAAGGCGAAGCTTGATGCTATAAGGCAAGTTAAATCTGAGATAGAAGAGAAAAGAGCTGAGAAGGGTGAAGAAATAACTGACGAATTAGTATTAGGTGTTATTAAATCTTATGTTAAAAAAATGACAAAAGCAGTTGAGGAATATCAGTCTTTAGGTGATAGAGGAACTGAAATGGCCGAAAAGATTCAGTTTGAAATCGATTTTTTAAGCGAATGGCTTCCAGAGCAACTTAGCGATGAAGATGTTGAGAAAATAGTAGACGAAGTCTTGAGCGAAATGGGTGAAGTTGATATTTCTCAGATGGGCAAAGTAATAGGTGCTGTTATGGCAAAAGGCGACGGCATCGATGGTGGTACAGTAAGCAAAATAGTAAAAGAAAAGCTCTCTTAGAAATTAATTGTTGTTTCAATCTAAATAACATTTATCCTTACTAAATATGGAAAATAAGACATTTACAGTTGCTGTATTAGGTGCCGGAAATATTGGTTCTGCAGTGTTATCACGTCTAGAAAGTTTAGATAATGATGTTCTAAATCTTGAATTGAAGAAAGTTCTTGTTCAGGATACTTCGAAGGATAGAGGTGTGAGTAAAGATCTTTTAACAGACAATTTTGAAGATATTCTAAATGATGAATCCATTGATTTAGTAATTGAAGTCCTTGGTGGAGTGGATCCAGGAAGGGAATATATTAAAGCTTTGTTGGAAAAAGGGAAAGCTGTAATAACTGCAAATAAAGATATTATTGCAGATTGTGGTGAGGAACTTATCGCTATTGCGCAAGATAACAACACTTGTTTATACTTTGAAGCCGCTGTTGCGGCAGGCATTCCTGTCTTAAAGCCACTCATAGAAAGTTTAAGAGGTGAAGAACTAACAAAAGTTCTTGGAATTATTAACGGAACAAGTAATTATATTCTTACTTCAATGGAAGAGGGTAGTACTTATGAAGATGCTCTTTCCACAGCTCAAGAGCTTGGTTTTGCAGAACCAGATCCTACAAATGACGTTGAAGGTGTAGACGCTAAATATAAAGCCATGATTTTATCCTTACTATGTTTTGGAGTCTCACCTGATGACAAGGATGTATTTACTGAAGGTATCTCTGAGATTACAAAAGAAGATTTTGATTGGGCGTCAAGGCTTGATAAGACTATTAAATTAGTTGCACAGATTGATAGCAATGAAAATGGATTTAATGCAAGAGTACATCCTGTACTAATAGATAAGAAGCACCCACTTGCAGCAATTAGAGGCGCACTAAATGCTTTAGTAGCTGAAGGTGAAAATATTAACCAGTTGGTTTTTTCTGGTCCTGGTGCAGGAGCAAACCCAACTGCAAGTGCAATCATTGGAGATGTTCTAAGTGCTTGTCATCAACTAAGCAGTGATCAATCAAACTGGTACCCACTAAGGGATTACAAAGGCAAGAGTAAAAGTTTTGAGAATGTCGAGTCCAGTATGTTTATAAGATTATCTGTAAAAGATGAACCAGGAGTATTAGCTAAAATTGCAGGATCTTTTGGTGAAAATAATGTAAGCATTGAAAGTGTAATTCAAGAAGGAAGAGGAGACAAAGCAGAGCTTGTTCTTGTAACTCATGAAGCACCAGAGAAAGATTTAAGTAATTCAATAAATCAAATATCTTCACTGGATGTAGTTACAACGGTAACTTCTTTATTACGCGTTTACGTTTAAGTGGTTAATTACTTTTCAACTAGAGGTCATAAAGATTCATTATCTTTTCAAGATGTAATTTTATCTGGTGTTGCTCTAGATAAAGGACTCTATCTTCCAGACTCTATAACATTAGAAAATTTGACTTACTTGACTCAAGAAGACTTAAGTTATGAAGACTTTGTTAAAACAATATTCATAGCATTAGACAAAGCATCCGCTCCATATGTAGAAGATCTTTCACTATATCCTGGTTTTGAGGGTTCGCCTGAACCTAAATTAATTGAATTGAATGAGACAACGCTTGTCATGGAATTATTTCATGGACCTACAAAGTCTTTTAAGGATTATGCATTGCAACCACTTGGTGCAATAGCTGATAAGAGATTAACTGAATTAGGAGAGAGGGGTCTTGCAATAGTTGCTACAAGTGGTGATACAGGAAGTGCGGCAATAGAGGCTGTAAAAGATTCGAAGAATATAGATATCGTAGTTCTGCATCCAGCAAATAAGGTAAGTGAGTACCAGAGAAAACAAATGACGAGTGTTATTAAAGATAATGTATTGAATATTGCAATCAATGGTTCTTACGATGATTGTCAGAGAGTAGCCAAAGAACTCTTACAAGAGAATCCTTTTGATAGAAGAATCATTTCTCTTAACTCAATTAACTGGCTGAGAGTAATGGGGCAGGTTGCTTATTATGTGTGGCTAACAAAACAATTTACTTCTCCAATTAACGTTGCAATACCATCTGGCAATTTTGGTAATGCTTACTCTGCTTGGTATGGAAGAAGCCATGGACTTCCAATACAAAATATTTTGTGTAGTACCAATATTAATGACGTCTTAAAAAGGTTTATTGATACAGGAGTTCTTGAACCAAAAGATACACATCCAAGTGTTGCACCAAGTATGGATATTCAAATACCATCAAGTTTGGAGAGATTGATATATGATTTATCAGGAGATGCTTCAGAATTTTATAAAAGTTTTAGTGAAAATTCAAAAGCAGAGCTAGGTGAGAAATCTTATAAAGCGTTGAGTCATATATTTTCTTCATTTACGTTTAATGATGATGAAATAAAAAATAAAATTAAAAATTTGTATTCATCGTTTGATATCATTTTTGATCCCCACACAGCAACTTCTGTTTCAATGGCTCTTGAAAACAGCAATAATATCAACACAGTTGCTATTGCTACTGCTTCACCTGAAAAATTTGCGAATACTATAAGCGAATCGATAAAAGATTATCAGGAAGTTAACATAGATAAGGGGGAAGAATATATTGAATTAGATGTTAATCATGATTCAATTATTGATTCTGTGAAGTGTAAATTTAAATAGCGGAGTAGTAAGTGTTTTCAGATAGTTTTATAAAGAAATTTTCCTGGTTGCTTCTTTTTTCTTTTATGTTTTCTTTATTTTCTGTTCTTCCTGAAGAACCTGTATATGCAGCGGGAGAGTTTGATTGTAATGATTCAGACGGTAGAGGTTATGCTTTTCAAAGTACTTGGAGTAGTGGTACCTTAACAATTACAAGGGGCTCTAATAATTCAAGTAACTCGTGGTCTACTAGTACTCTTCAAACATACTCTTCCTTTGATGGTCTAGGGAACATTTCTGAGATTAACTCCTTAAGCATTACTAAAGAAGGGCATATGTTTGCATTCTTGAAGCAAAATGACAATGATGTTTACTTAATAAAGCTAGACTCTGATGGTTCAGTCGACAATTTAGGCGAACTACCAAGTACTGGTGATAACAATGCAGCTTCTTATTACGAGACTGTAGTAAGTGGGACAACCTATAGATATATTTTTACTTCGAAAGGATTTTTTAATGGTAATAACTATGCAATACGAATCAATTCAAGCGGTGCTGTTGAGAAAGTAATTTCTTTGAATATTACAAACGGAAGTTTGGGATCAAATAAAGCAAAAGACTTTGCATGGCTTGAAGGAAGCTCTTCCCATGACTTTATAGCTTATGATGCAAATAAAAATGATTTACTTGGTGCAACAGTATCTCACAGCAGTATTGGAACAAACAGTGAAAGTATTACCGTCACATTAGCACAACGTGCAACGAATGTTGGTTCTGGGATGGGTTCTAATTCAGGTGCAGCAATCTCTTTTAAAGGTGGCAAAGTATATTTCTTAGAAAACAATACAGGAGATCTTTGGCTTTATGACCTATCAAAGGATACCTCCACAGGCAATCAATCAGATGAACTAGTTGAGACAAGTGATGATTTCAATTCATCAAGTAACACTGATGGAGCAGGTTGTGGTTCTGGAGACCCTGAAGAAGCTGATGACACGGCAGTTACTGTAGCTGTCTCCACGGCAATAAATACTTGTTCTAATGGTACAGCTACAACTACTGTCACTTTTGTAGGAAGTGGTAGTGGGACCACACAGTATTACGATCTCCAGAGACGTGAAAACGGTGGCTCATGGTCCGATGTAGTAAATGGTGAGTCAATAGCTGCAGGTGAAACAAATACTCACACCAGTTCGGCTTTCAATGACGGCACCCTTGTAGAGTGGCAGTACAGAATTGGTGACTCAAACCCATCTTCAGGCTCCTATATAACTGCAGGTACAGGATCAGGGACCCTAACTAATAGGACCATAGATTGTGATATTACATTTACTATTACAACCTCAATTAATTCATGTTCATCTGGTGCAGCAACTGTTTCAATAGAATTTGCAGCTAGTGCTGCAGGCAATTCTCAGTACTTTGATGTTCAGTGGTCAACAGATCAATCAAGTTGGACATCCTTAGTTGATGGAGGTGATTTAACAGCAGGTGATACTGATACCTACACAACTACAGCTGTTAATAGTGGGTCAACAGTCTATTTCCAATACAGACATGGAGACTCTAACCCTTCTTCTGGATCTTGGTTAACTACAAATGTTACAAATAGAACTGTAGATTGTGAAACTACAACTACTACTGAACCTACTACAACAACAACTACAACAACTACAACAACTACAACAACTACAACAACTACAACAACTACAACCACCCTTCCTAAAGAAGTATTTAAACCTGTAATTAAAAACAATAGAACTTGTAATGAAGGTGGTGGTGGAAACTTTGGTTTATCAATTGATCATACAGATGCAACTGTTGATGCTATTTTAAAACTTTCGGTTTATATTGATAAAAAAATTGTATCAGAGACAACTTATCAAATAGCTGCTGGTTCATCTGCTTTTATTACAACTATTGAAAATGTACCTGAGGATTCAAAATATAAAATCCTTATTAGCGTTCAAAATACTTTAAATGAAAAAGAAGCAAATGGTAAATTTGTTAAAAAAGCAAACTGTATAAAAGATGGAGATGATACAACTACAACAATACCTCCACTTACTACAACAACTACAATCTCTCCAACTACAACCACAGATATAGATATTGATGTTGAGGTAGGCCTAACAACTACATCAACCACTACAACCACTATCCCACCACCAACAACAACAATTTTTGTAGATCCTGATGAAGGAGATCCTTTGACTGGAGAAGAAGGTAATGATATTTATATTTGGGATTTTGAAGAAGACATTTACTTTACAGACGGAGATTTTATTGTAACTTACCTTTATCAAGAAAATAATATAATAATGGCCGATACTGGAATTGCCTTAAATTACATTAATTACCAGCAGATAGATCTTGAATATATTTATTTAGGAAGCGGTATCTCATTCATATTTTTCTTGGGTTTTCTTATCAGCTATAGAAAAAGGAAACTATTGAATAAGATAACTCCACTACAAAAGGTTTATGAAAATGCCTCAATGCTTAAAAATGAAATAGAAAGTATTGTTAAATCAAAAGTAAAAATTTCTATAGATATAGCTGATCAATATAATCCAACTACTAAATCTGCTGGAGAATATATCAATTCAATTTCTTCATTAATTAAAGAACTTGAATATACAATTGTTGCTGTCAAAAATATAAACAAGAAAAATATATTTAAAGATATTGAGCAAAATAAAGTAATCGAAATTCTTAAAGAGAATCTTGAATTAATAAATGATGGTGGATTTGATTTCACATTTACAAAAGAACCTATATCTGAAAAGAATAAAGTAATTGATTTTGAAGAAAGGAAATCTAGAAAAAATATATTTTTGAAGAAGAAAAAACGCACAGGAGGTATGGTTGCAGCAATATTTTTCTTAATAAGTTTAGGTATTGGCTATTTAGGTTTCCAGCAATCATATTTAACAAATTCAATACAATTTCAGGCACAAGAGAAATTTGAAGAGATATTCACTAATGAGAGCCCAGTAGGAGAAATTTACGAAAGAAAAGCTAAGTTAAGTTATGATTTAGTGAGCTATGAAGAACCTGCTGGAATTTTCCCAGAATTAAGAGAAATATTTAGTGTAAAAAATAGAAATTCAAACACTAATAATTACGACACATCACTTTTCGGTTTTCTTGAGATTCCAGAGATAAAGCTTCAGCAGTATGTAGTTATTGGAACATCGGAAGTAGATTTACAACTTGGACCTGGATATTACTTAGGAACAGAAATACCTGGATCAGGTGGAAATGTTGGAATAGCAGGCCATAGAACAACTTATGGAGCACCTTTTAGTGAATTGGATCAAGTTAATATTGGAGATGAGATTAGTTTAACTTTTGGACCTAACAAATATACCTATATTGTTGATCAGATACATATTGTTCCGGCAAGAGGTGGAGAGTATCTACTTTACAATAATGGAGTTGATAGGTTAACTCTTACTACTTGTCATCCAAAACATTCTGGTAAAGAGAGATTAGTTGTATCAGGAATTCTCAAAAAAATTGAGAGTGGCGTATAAAAAAAAATGAAAAATTTTTTTGTTATCATTTCATGCCTATTGTTTATTAACGCATCTTTAGATTCTGAAAATATTGAATTAGACATAGAACGATTAGGTGAAAATAGCGTAAAAATTACTTGGTCAATTAACTATGAAGAATATGATCGTATTGTTCTTGAAGTCCTTAACCAGAATAATGCTGAAAGAACAAGATATATTTTACCAAGTCTTAAAGGAGCAGTAGAGCTTTGTTGCTTTGAAGGAGATGTTGGGGCTACGATAACTATTACAAAATCGATAGCTGTTGATAAAAGTGATGAAGACTGCAGTGCTTTAACTTGTATAGAGTATGTAAAAGAGGATTTTTTTAATTCAAAAATAGTAACTGCATATTCACCTACCACAACAACAACCACCACCACTACAACCACGACAACAACAATTCCTCCCCCTACTACAACAACTACCACGACAACAACAATTCCACTTCCAATAGTTGAGGAGGAAACCCTATCAAACATTCAAATAACGAATGCTTTAATAACTTCAATTCCATTGTTTGAAGATATTGATTTTACCGATCAGGAAAAAAACAGCATGGGTGTAATTATATCAACTGGAATTATTGTACTTTTCTATCTTGTGCTAATGCTTCAGGAATGGTTTAGTAAAATTATTTCTTCATACCGTATTAGATGGTTTTCACGTAATAGAGATTTTTCACAATCTAATAAAGTAATGAATTTTATAAAAATATTCATTGCCCTAATCCTCACTTCATTCTTAGTAGGTTATGTTGAAGAAGGAGCTACATTAAATCTAGACCTACAAAATCTAGCAATATTTATTGCAGCATTTGTAGGTTTAGTAATTGTAACTTTCTCTTATGAAGGCATAGAAGGATTTATTGAAAATACATTTTTTGGAGAGGTCGTTTATTACCAATGGGCTCCACAAGCTATATTATTTGCTTTAATTTCTACAGTCTCCTTTATTGTATTTGAAATGCCTATTGGTTTTATTTTTGGTTTTATTGCTAGTAGTTATATTGTTTCGACAAGGGTTAAAACAAATCTATCACCGAAATTCTTTTCTTCAGTAGCATTAAGTACAACCGGTTTTTTATTTTTCTATTTAACATCCTTATCATTTGTGAATCAGTCAGGACTTTTAACTGCAATATGTTCTTTAACTTATTTGATGTGTTTAGAAGGTGTAATATTTAAATCTTTGCCTGGTGGGGGAAATGAATTACTTGAATCAATTGATGATTCTAAAGGTTTATTTAAAATCCTTCCGCTAGCTTCTTTTGCTCTTGCTGTTTGGTTGTTTATAAGGATATTAATAATTCCTCCTGATAGTGAGTTTGCAACTTTTCAACAAGACTTACTTGGCATGGGGTCATTTTCATTAACATTTGGAATGATTCTAATTGTTTATATTTTCGGAATACTTATTTTAGGAATTGGAATTAAGGCTTTTGGTGACAATGAATAATAAATACATAAGTAGCTTTGTTGGAGTTTTAGTCTTAGTTTCTTCTTTTCTTTTTTGGTTTAATACAAATAGTGTTACAGATGAACCTGTAGAAGTTAAAAAAGTCACTACAGAAGAGACGACAACAACAATAGGAACAGAGGAAACTGTGACAAAAGTCACTACAGAAGAGACCACAACAACAACTGAACTTATTCCAATTAGCAAAATTGCTGTATCTGAAGACTCAGAATCTGTTCAGATTACTAGTAATGATGACGAAGAAGATGTTGTTATTTATGAAGGACCATTTACTTCATTTGCTGGATTTGAAGGAAATAATCAGCTATCTTTGGATAATTTAGTTAGTGATTTACCCGTAACACTAAGGCAAATCATCGTTGAGGAAGTTTTAGTAATAAATGGATGTCACCAGTATGCTCTTTCACTTGTTGGACGTTGCCCATATGGTGTTTGGGATTCTTCAGGAACTGATCCTGAAGGTGAAAAGGGTGCAGACTGGGCTCTTTCTATTTGGATATCTGATAGAGCATTTGCTTCTGGGGAAGCTAGGGATGTACTTATCCATGAAGCTGCACACGCTTTATCTTATTTAACAAAAACATGTATTAGTCCTGAAAATACGAATTTTAGAAAAGATGCTTGGGATTTTTTTGATGGCGAAGAACAATTTGCTGATGCTTTAGTTCTTTACTTTGAAGGAGAATATAATCACTATCGAACAAAAGGCCCCTTAACAAGTGAAGAAAACGAATATCTTAATAATTACATCTCAACTTGTACTGGAAATTAGCTTTTATAAGTAGATAATAAAAGGAATAAACTAAAAATTTTTAAATATTGTTGATTTAACAAATTTATGTATATAATAAGAATGTCTTTCAGACAAATTAAATCAACAACATTCCCTAACCGAATGTATTGATAAGGAGTTATATGTCCGCAAGAACACAATTACAATCAAAACCAGTCGCAGATTTGCGAGAAATAGCAGAAGGTCTTGGCCTTGAATATAAAGGCTTGCAAAAGGCTAAGTTAATTGATCTCTTACTTGAACAAGGAGATGATGTAGTGGAATCAAAAGTTGTTGAATCGAAAGCTAAAGGAGATGATGACCTTCCTTCAGTTGTTAATTCAGGCGATAGTCAAATTAAAAAAGGTGAAACCAGAGAAGGTATTTTAGACATCTTACCTGAGGGATATGGATTTTTAAGATGTGGTGGCTACAAACCAAGCGAGATGGATGTTTATGTTCCTGCAGGAAGTATTAAGAAATACAGAATGCGTAAAGGTGACTATGTTGAGGGACCAATTAGAGCACCTAGAGCTAAAGAAAAGTACCCTGCTTTAGTTGAACCAAAAACGGTTAATGGAGCAGATCCAGAATTATTAGCAAGACGAGTTGATTTTGATAAGTTAACTCCGCTATTCCCAGATGAGAGATTAAAACTAGAGATTGATGGTGAGCCTGAAAGACTTGTTGGAAGAATAGTAGATCTTATTGCGCCAATAGGTAAAGGTCAAAGAGGGTTAATTGTTTCACCACCAAAGGCTGGTAAAACAACAATTCTAAAAGAAATAGCAAATTCTATTACAGCAAATAATCCTGAGGTTTATCTTATGGTAGTTTTAGTTGATGAGAGACCAGAAGAGGTTACTGATATGCAACGTTCTGTAGAAGGAGAAGTTGTATACTCTACATTTGATAGACCTCCTGATGAACACACTCAAGTTTCAAAGTTAGCAATTGAAAGAGCCAAAAGGCTTGTGGAAGAGGGTAAAGATGTTGTTATCCTTCTTGACTCAATTACGAGATTGGCAAGAGCTCATAACTTAGCAACTCCAGCCAGTGGAAGAATCCTATCTGGTGGTGTTGACTCAACAGCACTTACTCCACCTAAGCAATTTTTTGGTGCAGCTAGAAACATAGAAGGTGGCGGAAGTTTAACAATATTAGGTACTGCATTAGTTGAAACAGGATCAAAAATGGATGAAGTTATATTTGAAGAGTTTAAAGGAACAGGAAATATGGAGTTGAGATTAGACAGAACTCTAGCTGATAAGAGAGTATTCCCTGCAATTGATGTAACACCATCAGGCACTAGAGAAGAGCAAAGGCTTGTATCTCCGAAAGAACTAGAATCCTTATGGACTCTAAGGAGAGTTTTAGTAGGCCTTGAAGGTGGAGCTGCAACAGAGTTGTTAATTGATAGGCTAAAAACACTAAAGAGCAATGAAGCTTTCCTAAAAGATGTAACAAAAGCTAAGAAATAAAGTAAAGTATTATTTATGAAACAAGGTATTCATCCAGATTATAGAGAGGTCGTCTTTCAAGATGAAGATGCTGGTTTTGCATTTCTAACTCGTTCCACTATTAAAACTAATGAAACGATTCAATGGGAAGATGGAAATGAATATCCGCTGGTAAAGCTTGAGATATCTAGTGCTAGCCACCCTTTCTTTACGGGTAAACAAAAGCTTGTTGACTCAACTGGTAGAGTAGAAAGATTTAAACAAAGATACGGTACTACAGATACCCGTCAAGCACCAAAACAAGAAGCTTCTTCTCAAGAAGAAGAATAACTTTACTTTAATTAACGTATTATGTCAGATAATAATATTTCCTATGGTGGGCAAGCTGTTATTGGTGGTGTTCTCATTCAGAGCCCTAAAGGCTGGTCTTTAGCTGTTAGGAATCAAAAAGATGAGGTACTGAACTACTTTGAAGAAAGGATCCCTTTAATTAGAAGAAAAGGAATTTGGTCTGTACCTTTTATTAGAGGTATAGGAGCTTTAGTAGACTCACTTTATGTTGGTTACAAAGGTCTTACCTTATCGGATAGCCTCTACTTTGAAGATGAAGAGGAAATTTCATTAATTTCTAAAATTTTTAATTCTGTTTTTATAATTGGAATTCTTTCAATTCTCATAATTGGACCAAGGTTATTAATTGATTTGATAAACACAAGTCAATTAAATAAAGGTCTTTATGAAGGGATACTTAGAGGCTTAATTGTAATTCTCTATATTTACCTAATTGGAAGAACAAAAGATGCACAAGAGCTTTTTGAATATCATGGTGCCGAACACATGACAATAGCTTCCTATGAGGATAAAAACTCACTAGACCTAAATGATATAAAAAACTACCCAAAGGAACATATACGTTGCGGAACAGCCTTTATTTTTCTTATTGTTTTTGTAAGTCTTTTGACGCTTCCGTTTATTCCAACATTGAATATATATTTAACTTTTGTAACTCGAATTTTACATATATTTTTGGTAGCCATGATTTCCTATGAGATACTTAAATTTAACTTTAAAAACAGTGATTCAATTATTTCAAAGATTTTTAGTACACCGGGTATTTGGACACAAAAAATAACAACAAAAGAACCAAATGAAGATCAGATAAATGTTGCAAGAATAGCAATGGCTAACTGTGTTAAAAATAGTGAAAACATTACAATATTTAATGAACTTCTTGCTACTTCAAAAGAGGTAAAACATGGATGAAACTTTAATAGCTAAATTAACTGAACTTGAAAATTCTTTAAAAGAATTAGAAGAGGACTTGTCAAAACTGGATATTTCTAAAGACCCACAAGGATATGCTGAAATGGCAAAAAGACATAGTGACCTAACAATAGTTGTTGGCTTGTTTAACGAATGGAAACAATTGAATTCAGATATTGAGGATGCTAAAGAATTACTGTCTGAAGAAATAGATTCTGTTGAAAAAGAAGAGTATGAGTCAATTGTTACTGATTCAAAAACAAAAGTTGAAAATTTAACTTCTAAAATTAAGCTAGCTTTATTACCTAAAGATCCAAGTGATGAAAAAGATGTCCTAGTTGAGATTAGACCTGGTGCTGGAGGAGAGGAAGCTTCTATTTGGGTTGGTGATTTATATAAAATGTACACACGTTATGCAGAAAGAAATTCATGGAAAGTAGAGCCAATAGAACTTACAGTTTCTGATATGGGGGGATATAGCAAGATAATCTTTGCTATTAAATCAAAAGGGGTTTATTCAAAACTAAAATTTGAAGCTGGAGCTCATAGAGTACAAAGAATTCCAAAAACAGAATCTCAAGGAAGAGTGCATACGTCAATAGCTACTGTTGCAGTATTACCTGAAGCCCAAGAAGTTGATATAAATATTGATCAAAATGAGTTAAAAGTTGACGTTTATAGATCTAGTGGACCTGGGGGGCAAAGTGTTAATACAACAGATTCAGCTGTAAGGATTACTCATATTCCAACAGGCTTGGTTGTTTCTTGCCAAGATGAAAAATCACAATTACAAAATAAAGAAAAAGCTATGAGGATATTAAGAGCACGCTTGCTTAAGGCAAAACAAGATGAAGCTGAAGCTGAAAGAGCGAAAGACAGGAAAGAACAAGTAGGTTCTGGTGAACGTTCTGACAAAATAAGAACATACAATTATAAAGACAATAGAGTATCAGATCATCGTATTAATCTTACGATAAAGAAGTTAGATCAAATACTTGATGGAGATTTGGAAGATTTTATTGAGGCATTAGTTACAGATCATGAAACAAAAAGATTGGCTAATTTAGAAGAGTAAAATTTTGGATATAAAAAATATTCCCGAACATGAGTTAGCTAGATTAAGAGAAAAAGCAAAGGAATTGGCTGGATCATCTACTGAGTACCAGAAAGAGTATTCATCACTACTTACTAGAAGGGTTAATCATGAGCCATTACAGTACATTGAAGAGTATGTTCCCTTTTATTCAATAAGTTTAAAAGTTGATCAAAGGTGTTTAATTCCTAGACCTGAAACTGAGTTCTTAATTGAAATAATTAAAGAAAATGTTAGCTTACCAAAGAAGATTATTGATGTAGGAACAGGGTCTGGATGTATTGCTTTAATGATGAAATCCCTTTTTCCTCAGGCAGATGTAACAGGTGTAGATATATCAGAAGGTGCTCTTGAATTAGCAAAAGAAAATTCTCTTTTAAATTCACTAGAGGTAACATTTTTTAAATCAGATTTATTAAGTAATGTTCAAAATATAGATCATGATTTAGTAATAGCTAATCTTCCTTATATCCCTACTGAGAATTTAGAAGAACTAGATAGGGAAGTTATAGACTATGAACCGATATCTGCTTTAAATGGTGGTGAAGACGGGTTAGAGGTGATTTCAAGATTGATAGAACAATTAGAGAATAAGAAATATAAAGATGTTAATTTATTTTTAGAAATTGATTCAAGAAGATCATTAGAGACTAAAAAGCTACTAAATAATTGGAGTGAAGTAAAATTATTTAAAGACCTGGCTGAGAAGGATAGATATGTTTTTGCAAAAAGATAATATAAATGATGCAAAAATCGCTCTTGATGATGGAAAAATAGTAGGAATTCCAACCGAAACCGTTTATGGATTAGGTGTCAATCCATACTCACAAGAAGCGGTGAATAAACTATTTGAAATTAAAGAACGAGATGACACCAAACCAGTTTCACTATTAGTGCCTTCTTATAGTTACCTACATAAAATAAAAATACTTACAGACATACCTGAAGTAGTTGATTTATATTGGCCTGGACCTTTGACTGTAGTTGTTGAAACTAATGAGGAGTTTGCAGATGGTGTTGGAACGACATCACCAAATTCAATTGGAATTAGAGTCCCAGATAATGAGTTAGCACAAGAGCTACTTAAATTAACGGGCCCTTTAGCTGTTACAAGTGCCAATTTATCAGGTCAAAAAGAGGCGAATAATCATGAAGAAGCATATGAAACTTTTAGTGATAATGTAACTTATTATATTGAAGGGGAAGCTATTCACGGTGATGGCTCTACAGTAATTGATTTAAGGGTATCTGGTGGTGAAATTTTACGTGAAGGCCCACTTAAGTGGCCACCAAGTTACTGTTAAAGTGTATATATGAGTAATAAAGGTGCTTCCCAAGAAAGCCTATCTTCAGTAGATGGAGAAATTGCGGGTTTAATTAATAAAGATCTTGATAGACAAAATTCTCATATACATTTAATTGCATCAGAAAACTTTGCTTCAAAAGCTGTTATGGAAGCTTCTGGTTCAATATTGACAAATAAATATTCAGAAGGTTTTCCTGGAAGAAGGTACTACGAAGGTTGCGAAACTATTGATGAAATAGAACAACTTGCAATAGATAGAGCATGTGAATTATTTGAAGCAGAACATGCAAATGTTCAGCCTCACTCAGGTTCATCTGCAAACATGGCTGTTTATCTAAATTTTTTAGAAGCTGGAGATACCGTCATGGGTATGTCGCTAGACCAGGGTGGTCATTTAACTCATGGATCACCAGTTAATTTCTCAGGAAAAACTTATAACTTTGTTTCATATGGTTTAGATAAAGAAACTGAATTAATAAACATGGATGAGGTTGCTGAATTAGCATCTAAAACTAAACCAAAAGTCTTGGTTGCTGGTTATTCATCTTACTCAAGAGACTTAGATTTCAAAGCATTCAGGGAAATAGCTGATTCTGTTGGTGCCTACTTTGTTGTCGATGCTGCTCACTTTATTGGTTTGGTAGCTGGAAAAGTAGTTGAGAACCCTGTTAAATATGCTGATGTAGTAACCGCAACTACTCACAAAGCTTTAAGAGGTCCAAGGGGTGGATTGATTTTATCAAAAGAGGAATTTGGAAAAGATATTGATAAAAATATTTTCCCTGGTGCACAAGGTGGAGCTATTAATAATCAAATTGCAGCAAAAGCGGTCTGCTTTAAAGAAGCTATGTCACAAGAATATAAAGATTACGCACAGCAAGTTATAAATAACGCAAACGCTTTAGCAGAGTCCTTTATTAGTGAAGGCTTGCGAGTCGTAAGTGGAGGTACTTCAAACCATTTAGTATTGGTTGATACTGGAAGTGTAGATGATGAACTTACCGGGAAGGAAGCATCGAACCTCTTAAATGATATGGGTATCACTTTGAATAGAAATGCAATACCATTTGACGCAAGGTCTCCATTCATTACTTCAGGTATAAGAATGGGAACTCCATGCATAACTACCTGTGGCATGAAGGAAGAGGAGTCTACTAAAGTTGGTTACCTAATCTCGGAAGCATTGAAGCAGAGAGACAATCAAGATCAAATAAAGGAATTGCAGGAAGAAATCAGAAGTCTTGCAAAACAATTCCAACCATATGAATAGTAAAAATAGAAGCTATTTTAAGAATACGAACCAAGTTAAAGATAATATTTCAGGCTGGGTTTTAACAACTTCTTTTGGTGCTTCAGTTATTAGCGGAATGTTGATAGGCCTAGTAATAGAAAATTTTATTGAAATAGCTCCATACGGTGTAATTGGTGGAATTTTGTTAGGTTGTTTCAGCGGGTATTACAAATTATGGATTTACTCTAGAAAGCTTTCTGATGAAAGTTGAAGTGATTCTTGTAAAAAGAATGATAAAAAGGTCAATACCTCTTTATTTATTACTATTGATAGTTTCTTTAGTTAGATCACAAGAAGCATTTGTTACCTCATTAATAGCTTCAGTGACAGTTACATTTGTTTTCTTACTTAATGCTTATATGCAATCCTATGCAGCCTCAATTTCCATTAATTTATTTTATGTTTCTGCATTATTTGGATTTTTTTTAAGAATTGCTCTAACAATCCTAATTTTATTGGCATTTAAGGTTGCATATCCTATGGATTTGGTAATCTTACCGATAAGTGTAATTATTCTATTCGTGGGTATGTTGGCAATAGAATCAATAACATTATTAAAAAAAGACAAAGATTTAGATTGGATTGATACTGAATGATTGTTGCAGCTGAGTCATGTGACATTATAGAGGGTATTGTTTGCACACCTTCTAATGTAAATGATTTATTTGTATTTAAACCAATTTTTTATATTGGCGAGACAGGAATAAGTAGAACACACTTCCTAATACTTTTTGCAGCTTTTCTAGTAGTTGTATTTTTATTTGTTGGGTTAAGAAAGAAGTCAGTAGTTCCTTCAAAGATGCAGTCAATTGTTGAATCCTTGGTTACCTTAATCAGAGAAGATATAGCAATGAGTGTCATTGGAAAAGGTGGAGAAGCATATGTTCCATATCTTTTATCAATATTTATGTTTATTCTTATTGGAAATTTATTTGAGGTTGCTCCACTAATTAATTTTCCAATTACATCTAGGATTGCAATTCCATTATTACTTTCATTAATTACCTATGTTCTTTTTCTTGTAGCCGGTATAAGGAAGCAAGGAAAAGAATATTTTACACATCTCATGTGGCCTCCAGGACTTCCAGTCGCATTAAAACCATTGGTTGGGCTTATTGAATTTGCCTCAACACTTATTGTCAGACCTGTAAGCTTAGCAGTTCGATTATTTGCGAACTTAGTGGCCGGACACTTAATGTTAAGCTTGTTATTAGTTTCAGGATATTTTTTCATCTATCAGAATGGCGTATGGCCAGTACCAGGAAAGATACCAATTGGTGTAGCATGGTATGTCTTCGGTTTAGCTATTTATGGTTTTGAGATAGTTGTGTCAATTTTACAAGCATATATTTTTACGCTCTTGTCAGCGGTGTACATACAGACATCGTTGCATCCGGAGCATTAAAGAAAACAGGAGGATAAAAATGGAGGAACTAGCAGCAGAAGTGGTCGTTAAGGGTTATGCCCTTATAGGTTACGGTGCAGCGGCAATAGGGCCAGGTGTAGGAATCGGAATTATTGTTGGTAATGCAGTTCAAGCGATGGCAAGACAACCTGAAGCCGCAGGTATGGTAAGAACAACTATGTTCTTAGGAATTGCTTTCACTGAAGCATTAGCACTAATTGGTTTCGTCTTATTCTTTTTGGTATAGGAGTAAGGAATGAATATAAATTTAGAAACTTTTTTAGCAGAGGCTGAAGAGAGCTCTTCAGGTTTAGAGTTACTTTTACCAGCAACATCTGAACTTGTTGCAGGTGTTTTTGCTTTTGCTATTGTGTTTTTCTTTGTATGGAAGTGGGCACTTCCGGCTCTTAATGAAACATTGGCTGAAAGAGCAGATGCTATTGAAGGTCAAATTTCAAAAGCTAAGAACGAAAAATATGAAGCTCAAAAAACAAGAGAAGAGTATCAGAAACTAGTGTCTAACGCAGACGAAGAAGTTAAAAAAATTATAGACGAAGGCAAAGCTACAGCTGAGAAGCTTAGAGAAGGAATTTTGAATGATGCTAAAGAGGAAGCAGAAGAGATAATTGCTAAAGCTCGTGCAGACAGTGAAGCAGAAAAAGATAGAATTTCTAGTGAAATTAAGTCTGAAGTTGCTGACCTATCACTAGAAATTTCAGAAAAAGTAGCTTCATCTATGTCTAAAAAAGATCAAGAAAAGTTGATAGACGAGTTTATCAAAGAAATGGGATCTGATAAATAAATGAGTACCAAATCTTTTTCAAAAGGGTTAGTTGAAATAATAGGTTCATCTGAAAGTTCAGAAAGAGTTGAAAGTGAAATCCTCCAAGTTTTCAACGCTATTGCTGATCATGAAGAAGCTTTAGATGTCTTTAGAAATTTTGGTGTCCCTGCAGAGAAAAAGATTGAAGCTATGAGTAATTTACTAGGTAAAAGGGTCGACTCTTTAACTTTAGACTTGATCTCCTTAACAATTTCTCAAGGCTACGGTGATAATTTAGTTGAGATTTCATCTTATGTTTCAGAATATTTTGCTGAAAAAAGAGGAGCCTCATTAGCGAAAGTCGTCTCAGCTATTGAGTTAGATGATAAGACACAAAATAGTATTAAACGAGTATTGAAAAAGAAGTTTGGAAGAAAAGTGGAGTTGCAACTAGAGGTTGACGAATCAGTTATAGGTGGACTCAGCGTAAGTGTTGGGGAGAGAACTTTTGATGGATTGGTCTCATCTAGACTCCAAGAAGTGAAATCTGTTTTAGAAGGTAGGTAGAAATGAGTGATTTAACGTTAGATCCTAAAGATATATCGAAATCATTAAAAGACAGCCTTAAGGGCTGGGAAAAAGAATTAAAAGATGATGTTGTAGGTCATGTTGCAACTATCGCAGACGGTGTTGCAAGAGTGAAAGGTCTTGAAAACGTTATGGCATCAGAATTATTGGAATTCCCAGGAGGCTTAATTGGTGTTGCACTAAACCTTGAAGAAGAATCAATTGGTGTTGTATTAATGGGTGATGCAACAGGCGTAGAAGAAGGAATGCCTGTTAAACAGACTGGAAAAGTTTTGTCTATTGGTGTTGGTGATGGATTTTTAGGAAGAGTAATTGATCCATTAGGAAATCCAATTGACGGCAAAGGTCCTATCGAATTTAGTGAATCTAGAAGATTAGAGATACAAGCGCCTACAGTCGTAGAAAGACAACCTGTTTCTGAGCCTCTTCAAACAGGAATTAAAGCTATTGACTCCATGATTCCTATCGGTCGTGGTCAAAGGGAGCTAATTATTGGTGATAGACAGATTGGAAAAACAGCTGTTGCTATTGATACAATTATTAATCAAAAAGATACAGATGTTAAATGTATTTATGTAGCAATTGGTCAAAAATCATCAACCGTTGCAGAAGTTATAGAAAAGCTTGAAGAAAATGGAGTTATGCATAAAACAGTTGTTGTTAATGCTCCAGCATCTGCAGCAGCAGCTCTTCAAATGTACGCACCATATGCTGGTTCAGCTATTGGACAGCATTGGATGTATAACGGCGAGCACGCATTAATTATTTTTGATGACTTGTCTAAGCAGGCAGATGCTTATAGACAGATATCATTGCTTCTTAGAAGGCCACCAGGAAGAGAAGCTTATCCAGGAGATGTATTTTATTTACACTCAAGGCTATTAGAGCGTTGTGCAAAAGTTTCAGATGAATTAGGAGGAGGGTCTTTAACCGGTCTACCAATTATTGAAACTAAAGCTGGTGACGTTTCAGCCTTTATTCCTACAAATGTTATCTCAATTACTGATGGTCAGATATACCTTGAGAGCGAATTGTTCTACTCAGGAATTAGACCAGCAGTTAATCCTGGTACATCAGTATCTCGTGTAGGAGGTGCTGCTCAGATTAAAGCTATGAAAAAAGTTGCAGGTCCTTTAAGAATTAACTTGGCACAGTTCAGAGAACTAGAGGCCTTTGCTGAATTTGGTTCAGATCTTGATGCCGCCTCTCAAGCACAGCTTGATAGAGGTAGAAGGGTAGTTGAGTTACTAAAGCAGCAACAATACGAACCTGTTGCAGTTGAGTATCAAGTTGTGACCCTATTTGCAGTAACGGAAGGCTATTTAGATAAGGTGCCTGAGGAAGATATGGTTTCAACTGAAGAAGGTCTTCATGAATATATAAATACAAGGCATCCTGAAATACTCGAAACCATAAGAGACACTGGTGATTTTGCTGAAGATGAATTAAAAAATGCTGTTACTGCATTTGTTAAAACAATAGTGACAGTTGAAGAAGAAGTTACAACAGAGGAAGAAAGCTAAAGATTATGGCAAGCGCTGAGCTTAGGATAATAAATAGAAGAATAAAGAGTGTTAAGTCTACTAAAAAGATTACTCGTGCAATGGAGTTGATTGCATCTTCCAGGATTGTTAAAGCTCAAAATAGAATGGAATCTTCAAATTCATATGTAGACGTTCTAAACCAAATTGTTGTTGATTTAGTTGGTAAAGGTGGTTTAGATAAAGATGCAGAAGAAAATAGAAGTAATAAAGCTGTAATTATTGTTGTTACCTCAGACAGAGGATTGGCAGGAGCTTATAATACGAACATTCTTAAAGCAGCTGAAAATAAGCAAGCTGAATTATTAGCAGAAAATAAAGAAGTAGAACTTGTAACGGTTGGAAAAAAAGGAACAGGCTACTTTAATTACAGGAATTTTGAGTCAGTTAATCAATATGAAGGTGTCACTGATGAACCGAAGTTTGACGATGCTTTTGAGGTTATGAAACCTGTAATTGAGGCTTATAACAAAGGTGAAGTTTCTGAAGTTTACATTCTTTATACACAGTACATGTCAGCATTGACTCAAAAAGCTACAGTAAAACAATTATTACCAGTTGTAAGTGACAGTGAAGAAAGTACAGAAGAAGCAGGAGAAACGTCAGGTGGCTATTCTTTCGAACCTTCTCCTGAAGAAGTTTTAGAAGATTTAATACCAAAATATATGAATGCAACACTATTTGGTGCTTTATTAAATAGCTCTACTTCAGAACATGCATCAAGAATGAGAGCAATGAAAGCTGCTACAGAGAACGCTGAAGATTTAATAAAAGTTTTGACAAGAGAAAGCAATCAAGCAAGGCAAGCTGAAATCACTACCGAAATATCAGAAATTGTTGGTGGTGCTGAGGCACTTGCAGAATAAGGTTAAAGGAAGGAAAAAATGAGTGAGGAAAAAGGTAGGGTATCGAAAATAGCAGGCCCGGTAGTTGATGTTGCATTCCCATTGGATGCATTGCCGGAATTAAATTATGCTCTTGAAGTTGATGTAGAGGTTGACGGAGAAACTAATACAATTGTTCTTGAAGTCGCACAGCATTTAGGTGAAGGAAAAATTAGAGCTATTTCTATGCAAGGTACCGATGGTCTTCGTAGAGGGGCTGAGGTTACCAATACAGGTTCTCCTATTTCAGTTCCTGTTGGTCAAGCTACCTTAGGTCATATTTTTAACGTTTATGGACGTTCATTAGATGTGCCTACTGAATCTCTTGATATTAAAGAGAGATGGCCGATTCATAGAAATCCACCTCCTTTCGAAGAAGTGACAGCGCAAAATGAAATGTTTGAGACTGGTATTAAAGTTATCGATCTATTAATACCGTATGTGCAAGGTGGAAAGATTGGATTATTCGGCGGTGCTGGTGTTGGAAAAACTGTTCTTATCCAAGAAATGATTAACAGAGTAGCAACACACCACAGTGGAGTTTCTGTATTCGCTGGTGTTGGAGAAAGAACAAGAGAAGGGAATGACCTTTTCCGAGAGATGGAAGAGTCAGGAGTTATTGATAAGACTGCATTAGTGTTCGGTCAGATGGATGAACCGCCTGGTGTTAGATTACGAGTAGCTCTTTCAGCCCTAACAATGGCAGAGTATTTTAGAGATGTTGAACAACAAGACGTATTGTTATTTATTGATAATATATTCAGATTTAGCCAAGCTGGTTCAGAGGTATCAACATTATTAGGACGTATGCCTTCAGCTGTGGGTTATCAGCCAACACTTGCTGATGAAATGGGATTCCTTCAAGAGAGAATTACTTCTCTTAAAGGTAGGTCTATTACCTCATTACAGGCTGTATACGTTCCTGCTGATGATATTACTGACCCTGCTCCTCATACAGCTTTTGCTCACTTAGATGCAAGAACAGTATTAGACAGAAAAGTTGCAGACTTAGGTATTTATCCTGCAGTTGATCCACTTGACTCTTCAAGTCGAATATTGGATCCAAAGATTGTTGGAGATGAGCATTACACAACAGCTAGAGAAGTACAGAGAGTTCTTCAAAGGTATAACGATCTCCAAGATATTATTGCAATTCTTGGATTAGATGAGCTGTCAGAAGAAGACAAGCTTATTGTTGGTAGAGCAAGAAGAATCCAAAGGTTCTTATCTCAACCTATGTATGTTGCTGAGCAATTTACTGGAATTGATGGTAAGTATGTATCTATTAAAGATTGTGTCGAAGCTTTTAAAACAATTCTAAGTGGAGAGTTGGATTCAACCCCAGAACAGGCATTCTATATGGTCGGTGGAATTGATGAAGTGCTAGAAAAAGCGAAGGAGCTTGAAAGCTCTTCAGCATAGTTATGTTAGTTGAAGTAGTTAGTCCCGAACAGAACTTCTTTTCTGGAGAAGCAACGATGGTTATCTCTAGAACTCCAGAAGGAGAGATAGGTATTCTTGCTGGACATGAGCCAACAGTAGCAACACTTGTTCCTGGAGGTCTTACAGTAGACCAAGATGGCACCAGACAAAGTTATGCAATCTCCGGAGGCGTTCTTCAAATAACAGGAGAGAAAGTCTTAATTCTTGGAGAAGCTATAGAAGAGGTAGATGGAAGCCACGAGGATGCTGTTGAAAAAGGCATTCAAATGGTAGACCAAGAAGTTGAAGAGTAAATAGTGAGTTCCTTACTTGCTTTTCATGCTCATCCAGATGATGAATCAGTAGCAACTGGAGTTACATTAGCCAAATATGCTGACGAAGGACACGATGTAGTTGTTGTAACAGCAACTGATGGCTCAGAAGGAGAAATTCTTAACCACGAAAACCCTGAAGAGCTATTTCCTAAATTAGCTGAAATTAGAAGAAAAGAACTAGAGGAAAGTTTAAAGGCTTTAGGAGTTCTAACTTATGAATGGTTAGGTTATAAAGATTCAGGAATGATGGGAACTGAACCTAATAACAACCCAGATTGCTTTTGGAGACAAGATTATTTTGGACCTGTTGGAAAATTAATTGATTGTATTAGGAAATATAAGCCAGAAGCTTTGATTACTTATGATCCTTTTGGTGGGTATGGCCATCCTGACCATATTCAGACCCATAGAGTAGGTACTGCTGCATTTTTTGCAGCTGGAGATGAGGATAAATTTCCATTAAAAGAAGGACAGGATCCTTGGGTTCCAGAGAGACTATATTTTAGTTCCTGGTCAAAGAAGAAAGTTAAAGCTAGAAGAGAATGGATGTTAAAAGAAGGATTAATAACTGAGGAAGATTTCACAACATACAGTGCAATAGGTAGTGTTCATGAAGATATAGACGTTGAAATTGATGGGAAAAAATACGTAAAGAATAAAATTGATGCATGGAAGGCTCATAAGACACAATTTAGTGATGATTGGTGGGGTTTTAATATTCCAGATGAATACAAAGAAGAATTTTTAGGTGTTGAATCATTTATCCTGGCTTTCAACAGAGGAAAATTTAATTCAAAGTCAGAATTACTCTAAAAAAAAACTTTATATATCTTTGCATAAATTCAAGAGGGTGTAATATTTCATTGAACGTAATTTATTAATGGTAAAAATGAAAAAAAGACCTATTGTAAATATTCTACTCGCAACATTCTTTCTTTATTCTTTTCTCGTCTCAATCAAACTTCTTGAAAAAGGGATTAAAACATTAGGAGCAGAATACACTGATCAACTTTTTGAGAATGTTTCAAATCCTTATGCTGGTTTATTGGTAGGTATTTTAGCAACTGTTTTAGTACAATCATCCTCTGTAACGACTGCAACTATTGTTGGTTTAGTAGGTAGTGGTGTTTTGAGTCTAGAGTATGCTATCCCAATGGTAATGGGTGCAAACATTGGAACAACTGTTACGAATACATTAGTTTCATTTGGCCATGTAAGGAGAGAGCAAGAATTTAAAAGAGCATTTGCTGCTTCAACAATGCATGACTTTTTTAATTTAATTGCAGTATTAATTCTTTTCCCTTTAGATCTCTTTACTGGCTTTATTACAAAGATGGCTGAAATTGGAACCGATTTTGTTGTAGCTACAGGTTTTACAGCAACAAAACCAAATAGTCCTATAAAAGCTGCTATAAAGTGGGGATCAAATAATATCCTAGATGGGTTAAATAGCATACCATTTATGAATAATCTTTATGAAGAATCTTACAGGGTCTACGCTTTGATATTAATTTTGATTGCTGTAGGTCTTATCTTCTTATGTTTGAAAAATGTTGTTTCAAACATGAAGTCGTTAATGCTTAATCAGATTGAGCTTGGTTTAGATAAAGCACTTGCTAAAGGTGGGGGAATTTTTGCAATATTGATTGGCATCTTAATAACCTTTTCAGTGCAAAGCTCAAGCATTACAACTTCTATTCTTGTGCCAATTGTAGGTTCAGGTATTTTATCTATTGAAAATGCTTTCCCTATAACATTAGGAGCGAATATTGGTACTACTATTACTGCTGTTTTAGCAAGCTTTGCTGTTGATAATATAGCAGGCTTAACAATTGCACTTCACCACGTATTTTTTAACTTATTAGGAGTTCTTTTGATATATCCAATTAAAGCAATTAGGGGGATACCAATTCTGCTTGCAAAAAAACTAAGTCAAATTACTGCTAAGAGGAGATATGTTGCTATTGTTTACGTTTTCGTAACTTTTTTATTAATTCCACTTTTAGGAGTAGTAATATTTAACTAAGGAGAAAAAATGAGTGATTATTCGTTAGATTCAATAGATGCAAAATTAGGAGAAATGTTGACAAACAGTAGCCATATGTTTGATCTATCTATGAATTGTTTATTGGGAGATACAAATTTAGATACAGTCAAAGATTATATGACTATGTCAAAGGATATTGAGCGAATAGGGGATTATTGTAAAAATATATTTGAGATTGCTGAAACTGGTAACTCATTCACTAAAGAAGCTGATGAACTTGATTACTTTATTAGTTTAAGAGACAGAATCAGTGGTTTTATTGTGAGCCTTCAAACATGCCTTAGTTTGGATGAAGAAGATAAGGTACAGGAGTTAATTGCTTCAGGTGCAGAGGTTGGAAAAGAGATTGATGAAAAAATTACAAGTTTGCTAGAAAATAAACTCGATGTTAAATATCCTGTTGCAACGACACTATTTTATAGATATTTAAAAAGAATAATTTTACATATAGTGAATGCATCAACAGCAATAATTATGCCTACAGATCAGATAGATTATATAGACGAATAAATTAGTTTACGTCCCAGGTTCCAAGTGATCGAATCAATTGTTCAATTTTTCCATCACCCTTTGCTTCTTTTGCTGATTCGATTTGTCCTGTAATATCTTCGTTATAAGTTTCTCTCTCAACTTGTCTAAAGACACCAACTGGAGTTGGCCCATAAGGCCCATGAGATAGTCTAGATAATGAAAATGCGACTGAAGGATTCTTTTTAGTTGTGTCATGTACATAAATCTGAGAATCATCAATATCAGCTCTTTTAACTATTTTGGCTTCACCATCTTCTATAGTTACGGCAAGTTCATCTTCTGCTCCAAAGATAACCTTTTCACCATGAACTAAATTAATCCTGTTTGCAACACGACCTTCTTTTGAGGTAAGTTGCTCAAAAGCATGATCATTAAATACGTTACAGTTTTGATAAATCTCTATAAATGCTGAACCTTTATGCTTTGAAGCTGCCTCTAAAACATCAGCTGTAAGATCTCTATCCATGTCTATTGATCGAGCTACGAAGCTTGCTTCAGCTCCTAAAGCTACACTCATTGGATTAAATGGCATCTCAACTGAGCCAAATGGTGAAGATTTTGTTTTCTTCCCTTCTTCACTTGTTGGAGAGTATTGACCTTTTGTTAAACCATAAATCTGGTTATTAAACATTAAGATTTTTAGATTAACATTTTTTCTCAAAGCATGGATTAGATGATTACCACCAATTGAAAGAGCATCACCATCACCAGAAACAATCCAAACAGAGAGTTCAGGATTAGAGACTGAAACACCAGTTGCAACTGCTGGAGCTCTACCGTGAATTGAGTGAAGTCCATATGTATTCATGTAATATGGGAACCTAGCAGCACATCCAATACCTGAAACAAAAACAATCTTTTCTTTACTTATTCCCATTTCAGCCATAAAACTTTGTACAGAAGCTAGAAGTGTATAATCACCACAACCTGGGCACCATTTAACTTCTTGGTCGCTCTGAAAATCTTTTCTTTTATAATTTACGGGTACTTTACTCATTTATTTTTTCCTCAATCCCATCATATAATTCTTGAGCAGTAAATGGTTCGGCATTAACTTTATTTATTCCTACGGCATCTATTAAGTATCTCTCTCTAACAAGTTTTATTAATTGGCCTGTATTTAATTCAGGGATGATGACTTTCTTATAGTTGGAGAGTACATCACCAGTATTATCAGGAAATGGATTTAGGAAAGTTAAATGAGCACTTGCTACTTTTATTCCCTTTTCATTCAATCTATTGACTGCCTGAGTAATACTTCCATAAGTTGAACCCCAGCCAAGTACAAGAACGTCAGCCTTTTCATCTCCTGTAACCTCTAAAGGTTCGATATCGTTAGCTATATTTGCTATTTTCCAAGCCCTCATATCTGTCATATATTGATGATTAGCTGATTCGTAAGATACATTTCCAGTTCCTTCTTCTTTTTCAAGACCACCAATTCTATGTTCTAGCCCAGGTGTTCCAGGAACAGCCCATGGTCTCGCAAAAGTTTCGACATTTCTATGATAAGGAAGGAATCCCTCTTCAGTGTTAATTGTTGTTGTAAGATTTGTATCAATTTTTGGCAAATCTCCAATTGCTGGCAGTTTCCAAGGTTCAGAACCTGTAGCGATATAATTATCAGAAAGTAGGATAACTGGGGTCATATATTTTAAAGCAACTCTTGCTGCTTCAATTGCAGTAGTAAATGCATGAGAAGGAGATCTAATAGCTAGAACAGGTAAAGGAGATTCTCCATGTCTTCCATATAAAGCAAACATTAAATCTGATTGTTCTGGCTTTGTTGGAAGACCTGTTGAAGGCCCGCCTCTTTGAACATTAACAACAACTAAAGGCAACTCTGTAGAAACAGCTAGTGAGATAGTCTCACTTTTCAGAGCTAGACCTGGACCACTAGTACCAGTAACTGCTAATTTGCCTGTGAAAGAAGCGCCTACAGCAGAAGCTGCAGCTGCTATCTCATCTTCAGCTTGGAAAGTAATTGTATCAAAATTTTTATGTTTAGAAAGTTCATGCAAAATATCTGATGCTGGAGTAATAGGGTAGCTGGCATAAAATAATTCAAGCCCAGCTTGTCTTGCTCCTGCTATTAAACCCCAACTGAGTCCAATATTTCCATTGATATTTGTATATTCTCCTTCTGGAAGTTTTGCTTTATCAACAACATATGTATGGTGAAATGCTTCTACAGTTATACCAAAGTTATAACCGACCTTTAATGCTTTGATATTTGCATCTGCTACTTCAGGAAGTTTCTTGAATTTATCATTAATCCAATTTTCTGTATCTTCAAGAGGTCTATTGAAAACCCAAGAAATTAAACCTAATGCAATCATATTTTTAGACCTAAGAACAGCTCTACCAGTAATTTCAGAATCTTCTAAAGCCTCTTTTGTTAATTTCTCCATAGGTACTTCGAAAACTCTATAGGAATCTAGTTCACCAGAGGTTCTCGGATCAACTTTGTAACCTGCTTTTTGAATATTTTTCTCTTCAAATGCATCTTCATTTAATATCAACATTCCATTTGGTGCTAAATCATCTAGGTGAGCTTTTAGAGCTGCAGGGTTCATTGCTACTAATACATCTGGATTATCACCAGGAGTTAAAATATCAAAGTCAGCAATTTGAACTTGAAATGAAGAAACACCAGCAATTGTTCCCTGAGGTGCTCTTATCTCTGCTGGGAATGAAGGTAGAGTTGCTAAGTCATTTCCAAATAATGCAGATGTATCTGTAAATCTAGTACCTACTAGTTGCATACCATCACCAGAGTCTCCCGCGAATCTAATAGTAACTGCAGGAATTGACTCTACTGTTTTATTTTCAAGTGAAGGTTCTTTATTATCCATAATTTATATTTTAATGTTTTTTCATTTAATTTGATTTGATTTTTTCTGTTTCGATACAATTTTCCATATTTTCACCCGAACAACATTCAGCTTGGTTTAATCCAAACATTGCGCATGAATTATTAATACATGCTCCATGGCCATGAAGATAAGTCATTTCGGACTTACACCAACTACAAAGGAGACTACTCATATGTTTTAAATCTGTGATAAGGCCAATACCTTACTCTAAGTTTCCAACAATCTTCATATTTAATTGGACCTAAAGTCCTAGAATCACTTGTTGAAATATTTCTTTGATCTCCTAAAACAAATATTTCATCAGGACCGAGTTCTATTGTTACAAAATCATCAGTTAAGCTTTGTCCCCAAGGTTCATCGAGCTTTTCTGAATTGATTATTATTGAGCCATCAGATGATGCAACACTTTCGTTTGGTAATCCAATTACTCGTTTTATTACATCTATATTTTTTTCTTTGTTTGTAAATACTACAATATCACCTCTTTTTGGTGTTTCTTTAACTTTTAAAGAAAGGACATATTCCTCAGGCAGTAGTGCAGGCTTCATGCTTTCTTCTTTTATTTCATAGGCTCTAACGCTTTTATTTTCATTTTTAAAGATAAAATACAAAAGCAAAATTAATAATGTTTTAAAATTTAATAATCTAAAGATACTTTTAATCATAATTATTTCTTTACTAAAGTTAATAATAGATAATTAAAGGAGATTTATGAAGTTATTTAAACCATCTTATGTTGCTTATGCGCATTGTGATTTACCTTGTGGCGTATACGACCCAGCACAAGCAAGAATTGAAGCTGAGTCTGTACTCAACGCATCTAAAAAATATCATGAATCAGATGATCCTAGTTTTAAACAAAGATGCGTAACCATTAAAGAGGAAAGAGCTGAAGAAGTTAAGCATCATTTATGGGTTTTATGGACAGATTATTTTAAACCAGAGCATTTAGAGAAATATCCAAATCTTCATGATTTGTTTTGGAATGCTACAAAGAAAGCAGGAGAAGCAAAAAAAACGGAAGACCCTGCAGTTGGTGAAGAATTAATTGCAATGATTGATGAGATAGATAAAGTATTTAAAGACTCTAAATCTTAATCAAACTTTTTAAATAGGTGCCCAATAGGTTTTACTTGGGTACCTATTTTTATGTCATTCTTAGCCCATTTATTATGAGAATCTTTTTCCATAGCAGTTGATACTTTTTCACTAGTTGAAGGCATAAATGGATAAAGCAGATTGGAGCAAATGTCTATCGCACTTAAAGCAGTATATAAAATTCTGGATGCTCTCTTTTTATCATCATTAATTACTTTCCATGGCTCTGTCTCATTAAGATAAATATTTACTTTTGAAACATAACGCATGGCTTCTTGAAGAGCATTTTTTAGTTCAATTTTCTCTATATAATTGCCAACTGTTGAGAAGGTTTCTTCTCCTGCCTTTAATAATTCGGAATCTGTATCTAATTCATTAGAAGCTTCAGAGATATCATCAAAATTATTTTCAATTTGTTTAAATACTCTTTGAACTAAGTTTCCCCAGGTAGCTACTAATTCCTCATTGTTTCTTCTTACCATTTCGCTTTCACTTAGTTCTGAATCGGCTTGCTCTGGAAGGACTGATGCTAAGGTATATCGAATTGCATCTGGTTCCCATTCGTCTAAATATTCTGAAAGAGTCTTTCCAACACTTCTACTAGCTGATGCTTTTTCACCCTTGATTAATATGTATTGATTTGCTGGGACATTTGTTGGTAAATTTAAATCTCCATACCCTAGTAAAATAGCTGGCCAAATAACTGAATGAAATGGGACATTATCTTTACCAATAAAATAATATGATTCAGCATCTTTGTTTTTCCACCAGTCTTCCCAATTTCTACCTTCTTCTTTTGATGCCCACTCAATAGAAGCTGAGAGATATCCAATTACTGCTTCAAACCATACATAAATCTTTTTTCCTTCTCCTAAATCATCAACAGGAATATCAATTCCCCAATCTAAATCTCTAGTTATTGCTCTATCTTGTAAACCTTCTTCTACAAATGATTGAGCCCAATTAATTACGTGAGGTCGCCAATCTTCTTTTGTTTTTAACCACGGAAGGAGGTCTTTGCCTAGAGCACTTAATTTTAGAAAAAAATGTTCTGTTTCTTTGAATTCAGCTTTATTTCCAGATATTTTACTTTTTGGATTTATTAATTCTTCAGGATCTAGAGTTGAACTACAACTATCACATTGATCTCCACGGGCTGATTCATAACTACATTTAGGACACGTTCCCTCTACATATCTATCAGGCAGGAATCTGTCTTCACTTGAGTCATAAGCTTGTAGGGTTTTTTCTTTATATATGTATTCTTTTTCTAATAATTTTAAAAATATATCTTGAACGACTTCTTTATGATTATCAGTCATTGTTGTTGTATAGTTATCCCAAGAAATTGATAATTTATCCCAATAGCCTAAGAACTCATTGTGATATTTTTCAACTATATCAATTGGTTCTACATTTTCTTCATCGGCACGAACTGTAATTGGTGTCCCATGAGCATCACTACCTGAGACCATAAGAACATTATTACCAATTAAGCGGTGGTATCTTGCAAAGATATCTGCAGGCAAGTATGC